>Ga0307514_10000264_pt1 | contig 134493 bp, 114 predicted proteins | sample 16_EM_MG_FD_203088 | JGI IMG/M metagenome (GOLD analysis project Ga0307514, IMG submission 203088) | Populus trichocarpa ectomycorrhiza microbial communities from riparian zone in the Pacific Northwest, United States - 16_EM | ecosystem: Host-associated > Plants > Roots > Unclassified...
ATCTGTTGACAATCTGTTGACAATCTGTTGACAATCTGTTGACAATCTGTTGACAATCTGTTGACAATCTGTTGACAATCTGTTGACAATCTGTTGACAATCTGTTGACAATCTGTTGACAATCTGTTGACACGCCATTGACGATCAGTTGACGCTCATTTTGGGACTTGGTAACGATCCTGTCGTGGGCAGTTTTGCCTAGAAAGGCAGCTGTTAGTTCGATTATGGATCAATGTAGTTGCATAGCCCGTTTATTGTCCAAGATGCAAGGCCTGAAATCGTTGACGCTCTGTTGACACTCATTTTTAGGGCATAGTGACGATGTCACCGAAAGCAGTTTTGCTGAGAAAGGCGGCCGCTAGTTCGATTATGGGTTAATGTCGCCGCACAGCCCTTCCATACTCCAAGGTGCAACGCCCAAAGTCATTGACGCTCCGTTGACGCTCATGTTTAGGACATAGTGGCGATGTTACCGCAACCATTTTTGCCTAGAAGGGTGGCCAATAGTTCGATTCTACCTTAATGTCGTTGCACAGCCCCTGTATATTCCAGGATGCAAGGCTAAAAGTCGTTGACGCTCCATTGACCCTCATTTTCAGGATATAGTAGCGATGTTGTCGCAACCATTTTTGAATAGAAAGGCAGGCGATAGTTTCATTATGACTTAATATTACAGTTAAACCCTCTGGATTTGCCATGATGCAATGCCAAAACTCATTGACGCTCTGTTGGCACTCAGTTTTAGGAGGTAGTAGCAATATCTTTCGTAGCTGGTTTACCCATGAAGGCGGCCGATAGAATGACCATGGGTCAACGTCGTTCCATAGCCCTTAGATTATGCAAGATGGAAGACCAAAAATCATTGACACTCCGTTGACGTCCATTTTTAGGAGGTAGTAGCAATATCGTCTCTTGCATTTTTGCCCATAAAGGCCACCAAAATTATGATCATTGCTAAATGCCGTTGAACAGCCCAGTCATTATCCCGGATGCAAGACCAAAAATCGTTGATGCTCCGTTGACGCTCATTTCTATGATGGGGCAAGAAGCGTGTTGCTTGCCATTTTACCTATTGAGACGGCCAATACTTCTTCTTCGGATGGATGCAACTATGCAGCCGTGGAATTGCTGAATCGGTAAGACTATAAATCCCTGACGCTCCGTTGACAGTCACCTTTGAGCTCACCTTGGAGACATACTAACAGTTATTGCGTGCTTAACAATTGTACAAAAAATGGATACAGTCTTCATTGGCAGCCAGTATACTATTTTTATGTATTATCATTTGAATCCAAGATCTTCAAGACATCTCAGTTTCTGAGCCACCACTATAGATGTAATTTGCATGATCAATAATGTATATCCATCGCATTTGAGTGCTTTGGGCCGGAAATTTACGCCTTAAAAATCCATTCACAAGTTTTTGATATTTATTGCCCGACGTCCTCACCATTCCTTATCCAGCTCATTCTCCTGAATTCCCATGACATACTATTAGCAATTTTCAATTTCTACACCATGTGCAGGAGGTCTGAGCGGAGAGTTATGTAGTTGGCTCCATGGATGAATCCAGCCTGATGGTGGTCATTTATCCCAGTTTGAGATTTGCTTTGACGGCTCCTTGTATGAGTCATATGACATCACTGACTTAAACTTTGTTACTAAATTTCATCTCAAATTTATATTTTACTTTATTATTTAACCGGAATAGGCAACACCATATACAGTTCGTTGGGTGTCAATTAACCTGATTTGGATTCTAGACCATTCACATGGCCCGTATGACCCTTGCACACAAACTGGCGAATAATCCTGTCTCACAATTTGGTCACCGAAATCCAGAAAATGCTGACACGTAACAAAGTAGGTACAAACTTCTTTTACTTGCGATACGTTATCAAGAATACCTATTTCGCTATCTACTCCTCCGGTGATGCAGGACCCATCACCATGTCTTTGTCTGAAACCAATTTCTACATGCTAATTAGCTGGCGATGCTACATGCAGGGGTAAAAGCTTACGGATTGAACTGGCTTTGCAAGGTCCATATTTGACAAATCGGGTACCATGTTGGGCATCGGGGATACTATATGATTGTCTTCCTGAGATATCTCCGAACCAAGCCTCATTTGACTACTGCCCTGTCGAGACATCCCTTGCGGCATTTGCGATTGTCTGGGGACGCTTTGAAGAGCCTGCATAAGCTCTCCAAATGTTGTCGTTGATGGGGTGGCTGCAGTCATGTCTGTTTGGGGCTTCACAACTGCCGGAACCTTCAACTCAGTCATCCCGTACTTCATAGCTCTCTCACAGAAGTAGTTGGCAGCGTCCTCCCATCCTGGTTGCGTCAGTTCGTCAAGACTCATCTGCTGATGCCGAAAGCTCTCCATGCGGTGCTGTAACGTTTCGGGGATTGTGCCCATCACCCAGCCAGGCTTGTCATCTCTGTTCAGCTTGCCAAGTTCTGTATCTTCTGCATCATCATCCTCGTCTTCCCCGTCCTCCTTATCATCAGAGCTTGCAAGAGCGCTCAGACTGTCTGCGATAGCATTCAACATCTTCCCAACTGTTGTTTTAGGCCTTGTGGTTGTCGAATGTGCCTTTTCAACATTTCTTGTATGTTCCTGCTTTTGCATAATCGCTGTTGGTGCATCTTGAACTCGCTTTCTTGCCACTGCAGTCTCTCTTTCCACAGAATCCTCAATTCATTTCTCTTTCTCATCGTTGCTTAAAAAATGTGTTACCAGTCATTTCTCCACCAAAAGCTTCTTTTTGGATCGTAAACTGCGCAATGCTCCCAATGCTCGGACCCTTTCTCCCTCGAACCCACTCTTGCGTTGAGTCGCTTGATAAAGTTGTCGTGTGTATTCCTTCTTCGATTTGCCATATTTGCCCGCCGGTAGTGGCGTAAGGTTCGTTTTCGGAGCATTGACCATTGTATCTTGTGTCGACGTTGTTGTTGGGCGAGATGTTGGATGTCGCAAGGTATGGACTACAAGGCGGCAAGCGGCGTCTTGTATGTCAAGGTTGGTAGGTATGATCAATTTGAACAGAGCAAAATCAGCGTTTTGACCGTCACTTCATTGGGAATCGTCGTGCACACAGTACATGATGACTTGATGGTTAGCGTGTGACTCATGTAACATCCTGGCGATGACTTGAGACAAACATCACCAGACAACCTTTCCGTCGAAGAATGTCCATTTTATATCTATCAAATATGAGATATCAGCTGGCGTTCATCACGATGTATCCCTGTAACCAAACAAACAACATCGGACCGACGCAGTGCATATCGCAGGACCATTGGAATCCCCTGCAGCTATATGCAGTGCAACTATACGCAGCAGGATTCAGCTTGAATTGAAGGTGCAAGTTGGCTGTCAGTCATTCCATTTTGACTTGTAGCTAACTATATAATCTTCAGGACATCCCACTTCTTTTCGTAATCATCTTCCTCACCATTCCACAACAGCAAGTCATGGCTCCAGAAACACGTCAACCAGGTGCAATTGCAGCCGAATCGAGCCGAACGACAGGCGCTTCAACCAATGCGCCACCTGGTGAGTCACCGCCGCAATGCAGACACCAGTTAGTCCACCATGACGCTGCAATTGTAGCCACAAAAAATCTGACCCAGGACGCACATTTAAGAAAGGTACGTAAAACTAGAAGAAGCAACAATAAAAAGCAGTAGGCGATCGGATGTGATTCAATCAATATCGATGTAGATGACGGCCAACTAACAATATAATGCACAGCTGGAGCACGGAGAGAGCTACGTGACGAATTTGTCGCTGCCGGTAACAAGAAACCTCCATGGTCAACCAAGGCATTTGTCTACACAGTCCAGGAAATTGAACATCACCATTTTGTCGGTTTGGGGATTTTCACATAAGCATTGCGTGATAAACATCCCCAGGAATGGACCAAACAGGCTTTAAAGACTTTAAAGGAGGCTACGTAGTTGTATATGGTTGAGGTAATAGCCGAATCTCACTTTACAAGCAGCAACTAATTTCCTGTAAGTTTTCAGCATGTCAGCTACTATGGGAAGACAAGGAGGTTGGGTACAGCTTGAACAGTCCGACATGGGTCTTGCCTTGAATATGGCCAAAATGGCCAAAGGAGGGTTTTCGCACTCCACAATAGAGAAAACGCAAAAACTAATCATGACACCTTGTGCCGAAGTCCGAGAAGACATGTTGCGGGGTGTTTTATTTCCCGGACATAACAAGGTGAAGGCTGCGACTGAAAGACACTCGGCAATGGTTCGTGAAAATCAAACAGACGGCTGCCTTCCTTGCCAAAATGGCACAGCAAAGAATCCACAGACACGCTGGAGGCACAAAGGCACGGGTGCACCTCCACCACAACAAGCGCCATATCGGCCTGGAACACCACCTACGCTATCTGCTGACAGTCAGAGAACTTAAAGCTCCGAAACAGAAGGTGTTGCCACCCGGATATGTGTATATACATAATCCGCTTTCCAGCCCTCGATTTTTCAATCTTGATCCATATGCCAAGGATCGCACGCGCGATAAAGATTTCATTTCAGATTTGCTGACTGATCAAGGTCCATCGACAGGTTTGTACACTATCAGCTGTGTGGTAATGCAGCTGACAACCAGTTTGTAGAAGCCAGCGGCCTTTTGAGTGAGCCTGATAGTGAAGATGAGAGTTGACTGAAGGGAATAGAATTTTTGAGTATTATCATTATCTACAATTTGTGGACACTTTAAAGTATATTTTAAAGAGTATATTTATATGCATCATTAAATGACAATGTAGTAATAAAGAAGAGTGTACATGAACAGCACAGAACGTCTGCCACAACACCAGTATTGATATACTATGCCAAAGTGAATGGTTCCGTATTGTGGATACACCTGTGGCACAATGAGCGTCAACAGAGCATCAATGATTATTGGTCCCGTAAGTCAGGTAAGTGAAAAGTGAACTAGTCAATGTTATATATAATCACAGTATTCGCTTCCTTTATAGGCAAAAAAGAGAGCTACATGCTCCCTGCCCCATCTTGTCATTGAGCATCAACGGAGCGACAATGATTTTTGATCTTACATTTTGGGTAATCTAATTGGCGAATGATTGCAGACATCTATATACCAGGAAATGACAGCCATTATAGGCAGATAAGCAAGCAATGTTCCCACGACAACCTCCCAGACAATAACAATTGCATTCATTTTCAAAGCTGAGACTCAGTGATCCCGAGCGTTTTAGCCTATATAACTGGTCACAACTTTGTATATAGCCATTAATGGCCACATCGCGCTTTGATTTACCATGATGGAAGGCCAAAAATCGTTGAATCTCCGTTGATGCTCATTTTTATCATCGGGCAGAGAGCGTGTTGTTTTCTTTTTGGCCTAGAAAGATGGCCAATACTTTGAGTGTGCATTAAAATGGCCAAGTCTCTGATCAAATACCTAACATACAAGACCAAAAATCATCAACACTCTGTTTGCGCTCAGTTTCATGATTGGGCAGGGCGCCAGTCGCTTTCTTTTTGCCGTATAAATACGGCCAATACATTCAGTATGCATTAAAACAGCCAAGATTCTGATCAATTACCTGACTTACAACACCAAAAATCATTCACGCTCTGTTGATGCTCAGTTTCAGACTCGGGCAGAGAGTGTATTGCTTTCTCTTTTGCCTATAAAGGCAGCCTGTACGTCATTTCTGAATGTCTGCAACCAATCGCCATCCAGAGTAACCATGATGCAAAGCCAAACATTGTTGACGCACCGTTGACGCACATTTTCAGAATGGGGCAGGGAGTGTCTCTCTTTCTCCTTTGCTTATAAATGCAGCATATACCTCATTTATGAATGTCTGCATCCAATTGCCACTCAGACTACCCAAGATGCAAGCCCAAAAATCATTTACTTGCCATTGACTCTCTTCTTCAGGATGGGGCAGGGAGCAAGTCTCACTTGTTTTTGATTATAAAGGTGGCCAATACATCAGAAAAGGACAACAACATACCAATGTCAATATTTGGCAGTTCGCAATAGGATATCTGAATGCAACCCTAAATGGAAAAGCCCGAAAGCCATAACTGGAGATTGGAACCGACGGGTCCAGCGAATACCGGCAAAACCCGCGCATTCATGGGTACGGGTCCAGGTTTAGCCTGCCAAGATGCTGCGGGTCCAGTTTTTGGAGAGATTTGGAACCGAACCGAACAGTTTTAGCTGTCCGAACAGAGATCGCTGGCGGGTTACCCTGACCCATTTCTAACACTACTGTTATGTGAAAACGCAAAAGCTATATTACTGACAAAATATACTAACAAAATTTCAGTGGGTGATGTCATGTATGCCACAGAAAGAACGGTCAGAGCTCATGACGAATCTGTCTGAATGACCACTGTCATGCTGTATTTATCCATGTATCCAACTGCATGACTCTCCGCAGAGACCTCGTACACAAGGTTGAGATTATGGAATTGCTTACGGTATGTCATGGAAATCGAGGAGAAGGGGATGGATAAGGAAACGTAACGAAGTCGATCTATATATACCAAAAACTAGTGAAATAATCTACATGCCGTATGTTGCCAGCCGAAAGTGCAGGAATGTGATATGGAGACATCATTCAGATAGTTTCGACAGTGTTTGATGAGCAATTGAGAGGTAACGAAACTCCTCGATGTAAATGATAATACATACAAACGCAATATTCAATGACAATAATTCCCATATCATTAGCTGCATACAATTATTGAGTGTACGAAGACTGTTTCGATGTGATCAATGTGCACGTCAACAGAGTGTCAACGATTTTTTGTCTTACACATTCCCCAATCAAAGGGCTACATTGTCACATCCTTCCAAAGTGGATGTATTGGTCAGCGTTATCACGACAATGGCCAATGACACACTCGTTGCCACATCCAAAAATGAGCGTTAACTAAGCATCAACCTTTTTGGGCAATGCATCATGGAAAATCCAGAGGCCAGTGCGACGACATCAACTCATAATTGTACTATCGGCCCCCTTTATAAGCACAAATGGTTGCGACAGCATCGCTACTATGTTCTGAAAATGAGCGTCAACGGAGTGTCAACAACTTTTGGCCAGGCATCTTCGAAAATGCAAAGGCTGTGCAGTGACATTATCCCACAACCAAACTATTGTCCGCGTTTCTAGGCAAAAATGATTTCGATGCCAATGTCACTATGCCCTAAAAATGAGTGTCATCAGAGCGTCAATGATTTTAGGCCTCGCATCGTCCACAATCACAGGGCTGTGCGACTACATTCATCCATAATGAAATTATCGGCCTCCTTTGTAGGCAATAATGCTTAGAACAACATCGTAACTAGGTTCCAAAATGAGCTTCAACGGAGGGTCAATAGAGCGTCAACGGAGCGTCAACTGAGCATCAACAAATTTTGATCTTGCAGCTGGGATAATCTAACCGCAATGGAATGGAGCTAACTCACCATGAACTTATCGGTAGGCTTCATTGGCAAAAATGCTGGTGACTATATTATTTCCACCTCATACAACTGAGTGTCCATGGAGTGTCAACAAGTTTGGTGGAGGCTCAGTATGCTACACAGCAATGAACTGCATTGTGCTGTTCCGAAATTGAGTTTTTTGCGGTCAGTCTTTGCTATCTGTCCTTGTATACCACTTCACAAATATGCATGCAATGTCTTACAGATCTGATTTTTTTGCTTGTGGCTGTAGAGTTATTAATGAAGAACCCGCAGCCTGCTGTACTGTAAGATTACTTTCCACAGTGTCTCGAGTCGGACTGCCTAGTTTTCTAATTCCTACCTCCATATCGGATTCAAAATCTTTGTACACCTCATTGCTGGAGGTTATGATCTCTTCCAAAACTGAATGTGTCTTTACTTGTGATTGGGGTGATCTTACTTTACAAATCATGTTCGATAGGTGGTGGGCATCAATGAATATAGGCTGGACACCTCGTATTGCTTGAAATAATTCCAGATATGCGTCTTCTTGGCAATTTGATTTGCACTGCTGAATTGAGGTGACCGGTAGCCTTGGGATCATATGTATCCTTTGTCATCAAGTTCTTCGCCATCTGTCAGAACTTGGGACCAGCTCAATGGGTAAACACTTGCTGGGAAAAGCTCGCATCGCAACATTATACTAAATAACAGAGTCAGAGATTACTGAATTAACTAGTTCGATGGTCAATGAAACAGCTTTGGCCATCAGAAACAGGCAAGGAAGTCGAGGAATTACAATAGTAAGTTCACAGAGAAAATCATATTTGACATCCAGGTGAATCAATATTGACCGAAATGACAGACAAAACGCTCCAAACTGGCAGCGGAGGACTTTGAAACTTCTGAATTTCACCAAGACATGTGGAATCACTACCTCATGTTAGGATTTGATCTGGCTCATATTACACAAATGCTGCATCAATTCCCAAGCTACGACAGTCATAGATAGCATTGCTCAATGATCTAGTGCTGCCATCCGCTACAACCCTTAGCAACATTTGCAGGATAGAATATGCACTGACCGTGGATGCAATTGAGAAGTAATTGCCATCATGATATAAAGTTAGATTAGCTTTGGACAGATGGATATCATGGAACAAAGTCGTCATCATGTTGGTCATTGCGTGCTATATGGGTCGAAATTGGGCATTGAGTGATGTTCACCTCGCTTTCTATGAGATTGATCTCCTATTGTTTTTTCATTTCCAAAGCTAATTAAGCATGATAGGTCAAGGGCCACCATACTGGAGTATGGCTAGCTGTACATTTGAAGAACGTGATTGATCGTATTGAGCTTACTGACAGCCGTTTGCTTGGTAGTATAACTGATAATGTCTCCTCAAATTACTCAATGACATCCGAGCTGCAATCAACACTTGAGGCCTGCGAAATCGAGTGGCCTGCATTGAGGAACCACATACCATGAATGGCACACGTCATACAACTGGCTTTTGGTGCATTCATGAGCAGTATCTGTATACAAGGCCTCGCCAAGTCGGACGAAGCACATGAGCGCAATGAGCAATTTGGAGAGAATGAAAGCATAGACATTGCAAAGAGTCAAAGACTTCGAAAAGAGGCAAATGCTGGTATCAGTAAGGTGTTGTCCATGAGACCAGGTTTGGCAAAGATGAGTGAGAAAGTACGTATTTCAAGATATTTTGAAAGTTTTGAAACTGACCTTGATATACCAGAGAATGCTTGCGGAATTGATTATGCTGACACCTGGTCATTGAAACCAGTTCATTGAGTGTTAAAAGGCCAAAGTCCGCATCGTGGTACTTCCAATTATGGATATGAAGATACATTGGAACCGAACACTGGAGTTGCTCGAGTTTGCCTACAGATTACGGGAATTCACACGCGAGTGGCTCCAACATCCAAAAACAGTGATTACCGGCAATTCTTCACCACATAAGATGAATGGACCATTCTAAGGTATGTCATGGAAGTCTTAAGGCCGTTTATATATTGGACTCTGTGGATGACAATGAGGCATACGGTCACATTGCATCACGTTATCACAGTTTAAATGACATGGTTAATCATATGGATGGTGTTATGTGAGCTCTGGCTAAGATGAAGATTCAATGGAAGGAAGACTTGTTCTTTACTGTGAAGTTAGCTCGATAGAAGCTGTCCAAATATTACGCTGAAGTGTCTCCATCAACGGGTATGCTTTTCATTTCTGCACATATTCTCAATCCTTTCTTGAAAATGCGATTGTTTCAATAGTGGGACAAGGGAATGGATATTAATCCTGATGACGAGATAACCTATACTACCCAATACCAAGGGGCCTTTCTGAAGTATGTTGAGAATGAATACTGTGCCCAACATGAATGTGTGCTGTTGGATAAACTCGAAAGCTAAGCGAGCAGCAATCTCGTCCCCTCCGCAATGGCTTCAGGATCCTGTCAATCATCCTTTGATCCATATGATTTGTCCGACAATGATAACGAATACTTAACACCTGACAATGTGGCTGAGACGACACCAGACCAAAGCTATCACGTAGTTCGCATCTTGACTGCCGCCAGGCTCTATTTGAATTTGCCGCTTGAAGTATGAAAGAACTGTGGGCACATTAATCCAAATCTAAATGATTACCATTCCGTCCCAATGGAGATTAGTAGTATATTTTGTATACCGGACATAACTGACTGGTGGCGCCAACAAGAGAACAGGTACTCAATGTATGCGGATCTCTCCAATGTGGCATGCCACAGATCATCCATCGTACCACCTGGTGTCGGACTGGAGGCATGTTTTTCCCATGGGCGAGATGATCTTGGCTGGAGGAAGTCAAAACCCACAGGTGAGACCATTAACAAAAAGGTCGGTGTAAGGCAGTTTGCTCAAGCCACTAAAGGAATTTTGACAGGCGATAACCCAGTATCGGATACAATGAACACAAAAAATGACTCGGAAATGAAGCAAGAGGCAGAGGAAAGGATATTGCACTGAATGGCCAAGCCGCACAACTTTTGGAGATGTGGCTGGGCAGCCAACACCTACGTGTTACAGTGAAGGAATCTCGTGCTCGAAACAAGCAGATGACAGCAGTAGGATACATTCCGGATATGGAAGAGATCGTCAAAGCATCCTGGTCACGCTCTCACCATGCTGGTGTGGCTTCATTTAAAATGTCAGAAAGATCGCCATTGCCACCAGCTTTGTCGGGAAGGGACCTCCATGGAGGACGAACTCTAATATTCAATGTGTGCCAAATCGAAAGATTTAACCATCATCCAGTAGAAAGTGACCAGGATTGGGCACCTGAAAGGATTTCGGACACCGAAGATTGGGTAAACTGGAATGACGACTTTGAGAATCCAAACGACAGCGAAGAGGATTGTGTCGCAAACGATGAATCTGATCCAGAACTAAATACTAGCATCGAGGATCCGGAATGCCCAGAGCAGGAGAATGTGAATGCCATGCGAAACGTTCGCGGATTGGTTCAGCCAACATGCAAGTCAAAGAGACCGGCTGAGATGGTGTTGGTGAAGGTCAATGCAATAGAAACGAGGACGAATGTAGAAGTGAAGAAAATCTAGCGCAGAATGCATCAATGGTTGACCTGCTTCGTTATGAAGCTAGACTGTGAATTTCTGTTAGAGATATATTGTAGGCAAATCGTGATCAGTAGCATGTGAATATCGGTTGATAGACAGATGAATTGCAGGTGCAATAACTCTTTTGGCGAGTTACATCATTTTTAGTTGTGTGAGAGTAAACACTGCAAGAATGTTACTGCGCTCAACTTTGCCACAGGGCCAAGTCTCAATCTGAAAGAAAGACAACCAATAAGTTCAAATCACGATGAAAACAATTATCGATGGCAGCAGATGTTGATTGGACAATCCATTAAAATGAGCTTCAACAGATCATCAACGATTTCTGATCTTGTAAGTATGGTAATTCACCAGTGATTTGGTCGCTGTTGTTGATACCAGGCATATCGGCAGTGTTTATAGGCGAAAGAGACAACAACATGGTTACCGCCCAATTGTTAGAATGAGCGTCAATGAAGAGTGAATGATTTTTAGCATTGCATCTTGGGTAATTTATTTTCCGATTGGTTGCAGACATTTATTTATGAGATATTGGCAGCCTTTGGACCCATACACAACGGCAACATGTTCCCTGCGGAATCCTGAAAATAAGAATCAACGCAGCGTCAACAGCTTTAGGTCTTGCATATTTGGTAATCAAGGCATGGCGCAGATCTTCACGCACATAACTATATTAATGACCGCCTTGATAGACCAAAATACGATATATGAATGGTAAGACACAGATACCAAATTAATCGATATTGCAGACTGCACAACATGCAAAAGCGTATTATTGGTTATTGAAAACGCGATTTTGATACGAGACTGTTAACTAACTGCAAATTCAACAGCCTTATCTGAATCTATAGATCAACCCGCAGGGCGACCCTCTGATAACCCGCCCAATTCAAATGGGTTGCGAGTTGACTATCATACTGTACCTAAGTTGACGGTTCGGGTGTATTGATGACCCAGACCGCCAATTTGGCAACGGTTCAGTTGGGACCTGGACCCGGACCCGAAGTGACAGTCTGGATCTGTTGCTAACTCTACTCACAGCTTATCCCATGTCTGAGACAGTGTGATGTTCACAGTCATGTTGTATGCGATTGCCAAGCCCTTCAGCAGTGTCTGTATATTCGGGATCCCCATGTACAATGTGTGGAGCCAAGGCTCTAGGCCAAGCAGAATTGTCAATGTGCAGTGCCATGGACTTATAACCGTTGCTTAACGGCAGTCTAATGCACCAACATCTCTGTTGCAGTTGTATCCAGCTCCACCAGATACCTCAGATGCTCATCCTCCCCAATTCCCATACTATTTTCTGGTACATACTCCACAACAAATGCCATCCCCTCTGACAATATCTTGTAAATCAACAAATTCAAGTTCAAAATCAATATGGTTGTAGAAGTCATTATGAGGATCTCAGATTCAATGTTCTGAACTATACCCTGTAGTTCATCATAATGTGTCTCCTTCAACAGTTTCATTTCTCTCTAAGTCACTGATTCATAATTTCCATAGATACGATTCTACAACTCTGATACCATGTACAATCTATTGTGGTGCAATGGTAATCTTATGGCAACAGATAGTGCAGTTGCCAAATTGCCGATGCAAATGATAACTTACTAATTTATCCTTCTGAGATGTATACAAGAAGCAAAGAAAATCTTGTTTAGATGCTCAACCCAAACTCAATACCATGGAATATGTGCATTTAAAGTGCACTCAACAGTTCCCTTTCTTTGCAATGTGATACTCCACAGCTAAGAAGTCTGAGATGCTCAGTTGGGTGTAGGGTTGTAAAATTGTTGGTGGTAACACAACCGCCCATTCTGGTGTGTAATCAATATACCATCCATCCATACATTCTAATCATAACTGAATACCAATCAATCAACCTAATGACTGCAGCCCTTTTGAATCGGAAGTGTAAAATGCTGTCCGGTATTGGGAATTTGGAACATTCCAGAAGCATCTCTGAGCACGATGAGATTAATACATCTTCACTCTGCTGAGAAGAATTTCTTTCAAATGATTCACCTGCTGTGGTATGGGGTAGAATTGGGGATCATGCTGACAATGCTACAGTTATAAAAGATTGACTCTGTCTGTAATTTGCCATTTATCAGTTGCAGACGGTATGTTGAAAAATCAGCATAGAGTCAATATTGTACCTGCATTGAAGTAAATACTACAAAAGTGTTTTCTCAATATAGTCAAGACCAGTATACCAGCTATTATGCTGCAGTATCTGGTGAATGAAATTGTTTTCATTGCTAGAATGATATAGCACTTTGTATTTCTGTTATCAAGTCTTTCACAAATATCAGTACAACGATTTGCTTCGGAATCCATTTGGCAAATTCGATCTGATATATGGCTGATTAAATCCATAATGCAAAAGTGGAATTGGATTATGGGCTGCTTGATAGTTTCCCACAACTCCTATATCCTAATTGTCTCCTGCAATGCTTCCACTAGATTATGTGGAGAAATAGTTTCTTCTCTAACTATTTGCCCAATGACAGTGATACCACAAATATTCATCTCCTCCTGGTCAGCAATGCACTCTGCATCCGCTGAACTGTTCAATTATAGCATCAGTCTGAGCAACAGATAGGTGGAGCTGGAATTGTGTACAGTATTCAGGTATCATGCTTGCTGAGTGGTAAGCCATATCATCAGAGGCAATTGTCATGTGGTTAAGTTTGTTGGTAAATATGCTACTGACTCAGAAAGCATTAGTCTCAACATTCCACAATAGCAGTCACACCTGATATTCCAATGTATTATCACACATCATGCACTTTGCTGGTGTCGCCTGATTGATTTCACGCTCAAATGATTCTGTTATATTCTATTTGTTAGAATGTGACCATGTAATTGATTCTTTCTGGGTTCTAATCTGACACATCCAATGTTGTATATGCTATGACATTACAACATTTTCAACTTCACATACATGGACCCACATTACAATTTAAATCGTATGACGCTTTTGTTACTATACCCTATGTGATTCTTCTGTACACAGTTTCTGTACTTTGGAGTTTCCAAACTTGGAAATATTCTGTTTCTTAAAAATACCATTCGTGTAGTACATTTTCTTTAGTTCATTGTCATGTTTTTTACTGGATCAATCAGAATTATTTGGTTGGCTAACAGGTAGGGCAACTTTTCATAATCCCTGTACTACTCCCATTACCATCTCATCTAAGGTTCTCTCTTTAGCAATTTTCTAATCATCCTTGGAGCTGACAAAAATTGAGGTCCAATTCCCGCCATGTCCACATATTTTCCCACAGATTACATTGCTCTGACAGGTGCCATAATGCAATCTGCTGAATAGTTGAAAGCAGCAATAAATCTCCAGTTGTAGTGATACTGATGTCAATCAATTGTCAAACTGATCATTGAGAGTTCAAGTATTCAGTTATTTGAGCAGCCAGTTTGGTTAATTCTTAAGTAATCCCAGCAGCAGCTACTGCAAAATTTAAGCTGCTAAAGCCACCATCTACTAAAGGGGAGATATTGCCAGAACTCGTGACAGATTGGGTTGACACCCACAGAGTTCCCAGCATTGTTAGCAATGTCTTGCAGCTGCTCCAAGCAACTATAGTGATATTCCCAGATATTGAGTAGTTTCCATAATGAATGCTTCGTTGGTGAGCCATGTGAAACTTCATGCATGAGATATGTCCTATACCAGATTGGACTAATCATAATTAGTTTGGTATAATCGAAGACTTATGTGGCCAACAGAGAGCAACATTCCCATTGGAATCCAACTCCACAATCGGATTCCAATCTAGGACCCATAATATCTGCGCGACCAAGCTCAAACAGCACACCTTCAACTGCGAAATGCCCAGCTTAGTGAACAATTTAGGTATCCTTTAGATGACATGGAATTAGCCTGATAGGAACCAAAACTGACGTTTACACTGTGTGGTGGATACTTTTTCGAATATTACCGGTTATAAAACAATTTAACCAGGCCAGTGGTCTGTTTGAAAAGTTGCTCAAGTAGGTATTATTAGATACCCCAAAGACTGGCACAATTGTCCATCCTACAGGAACGCAATTCAGCATATTTCACCACCAAATATCTACAATCATCTCTCTACAGATTCGACAAATGTGGGCAAATAGCCTGTTCGTATGAATAGAAGTGAATGTTATTGATGATCGCCCTGACATCTCGCTAGAACTAACTACTACGCGAGCCTCCCACAGAGCCGCACTAACGCAACAGAGCTGCACTAATGCAACAGAGCAGCACTAATGCAACAGAGCCGCACCTTGCCATGACCAGAGCCGTCCACCTGAATCACAACCTTCTCCAATTATCTTCGAGAAATCTCTCGAAGAAACAAAACACCCTGATCTAAAAACAATCATGCCTCCGCGATGTCTTTTGACCATCCAAAAGACACCTGCTCTTCACATCTTCTTCTGTGTCGCTTTTCTCTTTTCCTGTGGCCGCCCGCCTATTTTCTTCCAATACTGCTCTATCATTTCTTTTGCTTTTGCCATATTCCCCTCTGGCTCCCATGTGCTATCATTTTTGTCCCAGCCTTCCCATATTACTTCGTATTCTCAACTGGTTCCCTTAGAGCTTGGACGGTGATTTACGATTGACTGGACAGCATGACTGGTGCCCATGCGGCTGGTCCGTACTGGCGGAGGCCGTCGCCGCCAGGTGACCTTAGAATTGTCTGTGCAATCAACTTTGAGCCTGCTGACTGTAACTTTGTCGTGGATCGTCATGTCATTTGGGAGGTCTAGTTTGATGTCGTTCTCACGTATTCGGAGAATTCCGTATGGGCCAATGTAAAGATGTACTAGTTTGCGTCACATAGGATTGACATCGCCGTATGTGATTGGCAGATCGTTTGTATCTAGAAATACCTTAGCACCAGTGGTGATGGTGGGGTCAAATGGACGTCGTGACTTATTAACCTCCACCGTCTCTTTGTCCTGAGCCTCTTGCAACTCATTCCTGTCGACTCCCGAAATGCGCATCAATAGTTCGACCAATTCCTGGCCTTGTAGTGTTTTCGCTGATTCATTGGCTTGCGGCCACTGGAGATCTGCAACCAAGTCTAGTGGCAAAGGCGGACCATAGCCAACATCGAGTTCAACAGGCGTCTGCTTCGTCGAACGGCGTAATGAGAAATTATAAGCATACTCCTCTAATGGGCGGCAGTTGTCCCAATTGCCTTGATCATGAGTGGCGAAGCCACGAAAGTAGCGTCGAACCGTCTTGTTCGAGTTCTCCGAGAGGCCATCCGTTTCTGGACGGAACGCCATAGACATGAGCAGCTTCATATGCAGAATCCTCGCAACTTCTCTCCAATAGTCTGCTGTGAAGAGTACATCGCGGTCCAACACAGCCTCTTGAGGTACTCCATATAGACAGATGATGTCGTCGATGAATATACTCGCAAAGGCCGGGGCGTCAATTGTTTTTCTACAGAGTCGCCAATGTGCTCTCTTCGACATGTGGTCGACAAACCTTACACCGCAGTCATGGCCACTTCTCGAGACTGGCAGGTCAGTGACAAAGTTGATGCCGACAGTTTGCCAGTGGCCTTTGGCCATAGGAAGTGGCTTGAGGAGGCCCATGGGTTTCCCGCTCCAGTGGTTGGTTCGATGGCATAAGTCGCAGCCCACTACGTAACGCTGGGTATTGCGCCACATTTGCTTCCAGAAATAACGATCTTTCATGCGTAAGTACGTTCCGTCCACACCGAAGTGTCCCCCTACTGGAGTGTCATGTGCCTCATGGAGGACTCGATGATGCATCGTCGTTGGAATACATAACCATTCTCTCATCTCTGCCTTTCCTTCTGCCTCCTGCTCTGCACTTCCATTTTCCTCCTTCTCTTTTGTTCAGACCGTTATCTCCACTTCCTCGTTGTCCTACTTCCTTGCCCTTGCATTTTTCTCCGCGTGTTTCTTTTCCAAATCACCACATACCCGCAGTAGTTTATTCTCTTCCAAATAGATTCGTTCTGCGGACACCCATAATTTGAGTTCTTTTGCGAATGCGGTGGATTGTAGGGAGCAGGGACTTGGGTTGGCCAAGAAATGTGCAATAGGCCCAATCCATTCATTGTCAATTATGCCCGCCTTGATAACCTCAATCCATTCTACAGCCGCAGTAACTTCAAGTGCTATTGCGTTGCATTGCTCCCATCGGAAATCCAGACAGCGAGATAATATCTCCGTGACCTGGTTCTTTACACCTGGGATGTGCTTGACCTCCTAGTCAAAAGTTTGGAGGAGTGTCAGGATTCCCATCTGTCGTACAGTGAGGTGTGGTTGTGTGAGGATCCAATGCAAGGTCGCATGGTCCATGTGTACCAAAAATGGTTGCTTGGCTCCGTTTAGGTTGATTTTCCAGTACAATATTGAGTCTCAGATGTCCAATAGTTCTCTCTCATATGTGGGGTATTGCCTCTCCACATGGTGTAATTTACGGCTGAAATAACCTAGTACATTCTCTGCCTTGTCTTGCACCTGGGAGAGCACTGCGCCCAATGGATACTGGCAAACTTCGACATTCAGCCAATATTTGGCTTCTGGGTTTGGTAGAGCCAGGAATGAAGCATTGCAGAGTGCTTTTTAAGGGTGTTGAAGGCATGCTGGCATTCTCTGACCGAGGCTAATGGAGTGCCCTTGACCTTCCTCGGCTCTGCACGTGGCCACCCAATGTCTTCTTTTACCTTCGGAGGGGTGCCAATGGCGTACACCGGCATTGCAATGTGAGGGTAGTGTTCAATGAATTTTCTATAGGAACTGGTGAGACCCTGGAAGCCTCTGAAGTCCTTACTATTTTCAGGTTGAGGCCAATCCATTACCACATGTGTCTTATGTTCCTGGTCATGGATGCTGTCCTTTTCAATGTCAAAGCCACAAATATCGACTTTGTGACAAGCCCAGGTACATGTTGCACATTTGGCTTTGAGACCATGATCCGTCGGTAAGGTAAGCACTTCACGAGCATGTATGATAGGTTCCAGCAAGGTACCACTGTGAATCATAATATCATGTAGGTACACAACAATGAATTTGCGTTACATTGGCTCCAAGATGCTGTTCATCATGCGCATGTACTTGCTGGGTGTGTTCACCAGGCCAAATGGCAGGACTCACCACTTGTACAAACCCAATCTAGTGGTGAAGGCAGTCTTTTGCCTGTTGGCTGTTGCGATACGAATTTGATGATAACCAGGCGCCAAGTCCAATTTCGTTACCCAGCAGGAGCCGTGCCTGGAGTTGAGCAAGTCCTCAATATGTGGAAGAGGATCACAATTCTTGACAGTTATGGCGTTTTCTGCGCAATAATCTATGCACATAGGCAGCTTACCATCAGGCTTTTGTACGAATTGTACTGCTGAGCCGAAATTGTATCGAGAGGGCTGAATCCAACCTCAGCGAATTGCCGTGTCTATCTCCCTCCGAAGCTCTTTTTCTTCATGTGGAGAGGTGCGGTATGGTGAGCAGAACGGTATTTTGCCATTTGGGTTGGTTTTAATTCCGAAATCAGCTTGCCTTCCTTTCTGCGAATTCGCATAAGTTGGTTCTCCAAAAAGACCTTGGAATTTAGTCACCATGTCTTGAACCTTCCCCTGCGGTTCGGTCGGAAACGTGTCACCATTGCCGCGGTGGTGCACTTTGATCATGAAGGCCAGGTTCAACAGGCGGGTAGATAGACTTTTAAGCTCGGCTTTCCGTATAATGTGGATGCCCATGAATTTGGCCTGCTCTACAATTCCTTCATTGACTTCCATGGAGCGTAGGCCAGGCACGTAATGTACTCCGCCATCCTCTCTTTCCTCCCAGAGGTTATCAGCCATCCACATTTCATCGCTGTCATGGTCGATTTGATATCGTCGGCTTCAATCATGCATCAATCTTTTGTCTAGTACAATATCAAAGCCCTTGATGTCGTAGATCGCAAATTCGGCCTTATCGACATGTGATGCACCAAATTGTAGTTTCAATTTGACTCTTTAGTGTTTCACGATGCCATCCTCTGTCTTGATATTGGCCGTCTCCACAATCATGCATCCCGCCACTTTAGCACGCAGGGCGGCCCCTCGGCATGTTAGTTCATCAATGAACTTCCGCCCCACATAGTCCTCTGACGCACTATCGTCCTTCACTACCCATGCCATTCTGCTGCTCCACCATCCTCCTTTAGTTTGGTATCTAATTTTCCCATCGAACCTTAGTATGTTGACCACTGAGTTATCTAGTTTACTAACTTTCAAGTGGTGGTAACGGGTGAAAAACTTGAATTGACTATCCGGCACCAAATTGCCACCCTGTTTGTTTGATGATATCGTACATGATGGTGTTTTCATGGGAGGTACAGCCTCAGCTACTGATCTCCTTTGCATTCCCCACTTCAGAGTCCGAGTTTGAGAGACTCTCCAAGTCATTCTCCGCCTCACTATCTGTCTCAAGCTTAGCCTCCTTTTCCTCGGCAAGCCTTCCGCTCTCCTTTGTACTGGTTAGTGCACCTCCCCATTTTGTAACTTTACCTGGGCATCCAGACATGGCATTTGGCGCATCTTTGCCGACCAAAGCTTGTTCGAGTAGCTTCTTCATCAAGTCGCAGTTTGGGCAATTGAGAGAGATATGACCTACCTGGCCACAGGTATAGCAGGTCAAGCCATCGTCTTTGGCCGGGCCAGCTGTGCCAGTTGTACCACCTTTCTTGGAGTCCATCTTCCTAGCTGAAGCTTTTGTAGTTGTGGTGGTGGTGTTGGGGCCACTTCCAGGTTGAGACTTGTTGAGAGACGTGTCCAATACAGCGAGGTGCTCCACATGCTGTTCGATGGTTGGAGTCCTATTGTGCATGCCATTATAAAGAACCAGATCTTTATAACCTCCCTGGTTGCCCTTTGTGATCTTATATCCATAAGCATCTGCAAACATTTCGGCAGGCATTGGCTGGTGCGGGTCCAATTTCGAATGTAGGTGACGGAAACACTCGTTAAACTTTGTAACACGTTCTCCCTTCTTTGGGCTCAGTTCTGCCCATTCGCGTTTGACCAGGTGCAAGGTGTTGGACAGAATGAACTTCGCTTTCAGCTTTGTGCACAAGGTGGACCATTGGATGGGCGTACTCATTGGGAAACGGTGCATGGCCCAGACTGCTGCATCGCCTTTTAGTTGTAGCACTGCTTGCTCTCCCCAGCCCATTGTGCCGACCCTACCAATGGCCTGGGCTGCATTCTTGAAGTGTTGTTCCAAAGCGAAAAGGTAGGCGGTGACATCGTCCAAGGTTCATTTGCACTCATACATCGGAACGTTAGATGACTTGACAGAGAAGGCATGGCTTCCAGACGGGCCAGGTGTTGGCTCGGCACAGCCATGGATCCCGAATAGGCCAGAGGTCAATCCAGAGGAGCCACGGATCCGGAATTGGCCTGGAGGTAGTTGGGAGGTGTTCGGCGCCAGAGTCGCATGTACTTGGTTATTTGTCAGTCATTGAATGGCACATTCCAACCCTCTCAATTCGGATTCCAGGCTGCTTTTCGCTGAAAAGAGATTTTTGACTTGGTGCAGCTGCATGTCCTTCTCCGGCCGGAGCTGTCCGATGTTTGTTTGCTTCATTGTCTCCGGCTCCGACTTGACTTTCTGAAGCCATCTCTCAAACTTGGCGCATCGACATTTCTTGATCTGTAGCTCTTCCTCCAACTCTTCAATCTCCTGCTGAGCAGCCGCTAATTCCCTGCTTGGGCTGTCTTGGACGGGCTCAGTAGCCTCCAAGTCCTTGACATTAGCAGCCAAGCTCTCGTTGAGGTCGCAAATCTTGGCGAATTTGGCGCCTTGTTCAAGCTTCTCTGAAATGTTAGCATCAAAGATCTCCAATTGGATGATCTCTGTAGCCCTGATCCACTTGATTGCTTGGTCAGACAAGACCCCAGGGCCATCATCGATGACCATCTTTCAGTTTGTGATGTATTCAGTTGTGCGAAGTTCTGTGGATTGGATGCCCATGGTGGCTGAGGTCTTAAACCTGCTGCTACACCTAATTGACTCGGCTTTGTTGATTTTGTCAGTAAAACTGACATCGTGCCTGTCGTGGGTGTCTTGCATAGCAGGAAGGGACGCGCAGTCCGATGCCTCCTGCGATGCCTCCAAGCTGCCGGCAGTCCGCTGGTTCAATGATAAACCAAGTAGATGTGCAATTGTGCATTGGGTTTCGATCCATTTTGATGCTTGTGACGCCGTCAGAAGTCGAGTGTTGCTACCAATGTGGGCAAATAGCCTCCTCGTACGTATAGAAGTGAATGTTATCGATGATCGCCCTGGCATCTCGCTTAAACAAACTACTACGCGAGCCTCCTGCAGAGCCTTACTAACAACAGAGCCGCACTAAAGCAACAGAGCCGCACCTTAACATGACCCGATCCGTCCACCTACAACAAACCTCAGACTCAGTTCAATGCACCTGCTCAAAAGCAAGGTCTACTCAATGTGTATGATACACTAAACAGAACTAAATATACATGAAATACCCCAGTAGCATAATGTTCTGAAGATATGGAAATCATCTTCAGTCCAACTATTATTTCTTTAACTAAACTTGGATTCAGAGCTGAGAATTCACATTGTATCTTGTGATTGGAATAATTTAATTTTTAAAGTTGGCCAGTCCATACCTCAGTTGTGATTCAATTCATTCTTTGACATCCAATTTAAATCATTCAGTAAGTGGAAAGCCGTTTGCGGACTAAATGGAATGCCATGGATTACATTTTTCTGAGTACTTTTGATGCTTATTATACAATACAGTTGCTTTGCCATATACTTTCCCACCCATAGTTTCCACTACAAATAGCATTCTAAAAGAATTGGTCTTGATTGAATCAATGATATAGATTCAATCCGGCTTCTATGTGTCAATTGATTCTTTATTGGATGAATCGTCAGGTGATGGTGCACCAGGTATAGTATATATTGGTAAATCAATAGTTGACAGCTTGTCAAGAGCCATTCAGGTGCATACACTATTATCAAGCTATAGTCACTCAAGGCTTTTCTAGTCTGAAAATGGCAGAATTCCATTATCTCGTAGCTTTTAATTAATCAATGGCAAATAACATTGCTGATTATTAGACCCAAAATCATTCTGGTTGAATAAAGTGCTTTTGCCAATACAGCAATGACCAGATGTCAAGCCAGTGCTAACTAGGTTTGAGAAATATTTATTGTTCTTACAGAGCTTAATAATGCATTAGGGAGTGTTGATTTTATGTTATACTAGAAAGTCAGGGATAATCGTTTGAAAGTAAGGTAACTTAGACTAGTATATCAATTTGACAGCTGCATTCCTCTCCATCAAATTTAAGGGACAGGTGAAACAGAGTTACCTTATAAATACTTTTCCATAACAAATAGAATATATTGATTAGACCCAGCATGATAAAGCTACATGTCAGATGCTGAGAATCATAAACAGAAATGTGATTCACTCCATGTTCTTATTGCAATGGACAGTGAATGCTTTTCATTCGATGCTCCTATCATCACCGTGATCGGCATTATTCTACACACAGTGATTGCACCATTTGGCAGTTCTTTGTTTTACTCAACTTTCGAATACTGGCTAATGAAAACTCCTCATTCTAATAACCTGAATTGATTATATTCCTAGCAATTTGTACACTGACCTAATGATCATTAAAATCAGCCTGGCATGGAGTATGATATTCTGTCTAGCAGTCCATCATCACTGGGTGGATTCTGAAGACAAAATACACTCTATACAACTGACTCAATAGCAGGTAATTACGATTGCTACTCAACTCACAGGTCTTCTGTTTAATGAAGTTCTCAATCATACACACATAGTTTGCATGTATAATTCCTTCTCATGTTAACCCGAAAACCCGATATAGATGTTGCTGGTTTCCTGGAGATAACATTCTGTATTCTATCAATGACTTTTGCTGCCATGAACCAAATAATGCTGAGCCTCTGTCCATGATGATGGCTTACAAATGTGAGCTTATAACACAGAATAGCAGGTTGTGTGTGATTAAGAATTCTTTGTTTCAGCTGGGTTCTACGAATGCAGAGTGCAGTGAATAACCACTGTTCATAACAACATAATTTGACATATCAGGGGTTTACACAGCTGAAGTTCACAGGTAACTTTAATATCCTCAACAATATTTCGGTTGTTTCTACATTTCGAATTTACTGTGTATTTGTACACTGCCAACTTTGACACCTACAATGCCAATAAAGAGATATCTGCTATTAACCACTGGTCATGCTGCAACAACTGGATTGCATGGCTTACAATAGCGTCTACCTGACAATCTGGAATCACCAGATATTGATGCTCCATACTCTCCAATAAAAGAAGATAAATTTGGCTACAATACATACCAGTTTTTTCCATTACCAGGGTATTATTGCCCACCCTCACAGCAACCATTTCTCACCACTCTCCAGTTCCACTACATGGCCACATTCAATATAACACCAACTGTGCAACCAAGCTCTAGTGGAATGCAAGGCTATCCGAGTTATGGTCCACCATGTCAAGTACAAGCTTTTCTACATGTTTGTTATAGCAGACCTCACATGTTCACCCCTCCAGTGGTCACATGTCATGGGCTATCATTACCTGGTATATAACAAGTGCTTTCAGCATAATGTGGAATCAACCTGGACACTTGGTCTATATCTTCCATGTCAACTTGTACAGGACAGTTTTCTGCCATACCTGTATGATGACACTTCAGCCTTCCACCATGATTAGTCCATCAAGCAGTAGAACTCTATTGAGCTGGTGTTCCATCAATGACAGATTTGCCCACATAATCTGAGCATTTCTATCGCAGATATGACCCAACTAATCATAGTGATGATTGGTTGAACTTGGACAGTACTACAGGCAAAGATACTATCAGCATGAAGGAAACTACATTCTCATTAATGCAATTTGCCAAAACATTTGAGTCTCTCAATATCAGTACATTCAATGAGTAGATGAACGTAATACTGGCTGGGATATTGGCAAATTTGCTCGGAGCACTATCCAGAGTGCAAACTATCTGACATAGTGTCAGGATAGATCACTGCACCTGGGGACAGTACCAGCAGAAGTTGCACCAACTTTTGAAAACTGCCTATAAAGTGAAAATCGCAACAATGCTGAACAGCTTTAGCAACAGTGGATGCAAATGGATTAGAATACACATGTTACTAACATTCAGGAGGCAAGGGAGAAGGAGAGGTGACCTAACTACTGACTGGCAAAGGATTTGGATAACCCTGTGGGCACAATACCTCAGCAAGATGTATTTTGGTCACTGCGAGCCTCTGGGAGTGTCTGAGAGTTGTTGGGCCACAATCCCAGGGTAGTCAAATCCCAGAGTTGACTGGGCAGATGCAGTGGCCTTCAGGTGAGCCTGGGAGTGCCAGTGACAGGCCTTGGAGCACTGACCACAAGCCTTGAAGCATCTGAGAGCACCATTAACAAGTCTGGGAGCGCCGACCACAAGCCTGGGAACATATCAAATCACCATAGAGAAGCTCGAGATAAACATCATATTCTTTGCAAATGCTGCTGGTGCACCTGGATATCATACTTACTACTTATTGTTCAACGATTGTTAAATCTTGTCTATTCAGTTTGTATTCTCATCTCTGAATGTATGTATCTATATAGCTACCCATCTACACACGGTATATCTAGACTGTCTACAAGTGGTGCTTGAGTGCAATTGGACGTCGGCCTGAAGATGGCAATCAAGTGAACTCAGAGATCCAGTTGGAGACCATGATCAAGGGAGTTTGGAGGCCGTGGTCGAGTGAGTTTGACGATATACTTGGAAGCCGTGATAGAGTGAACTCTGAGACGCACATGGAGGTAGTGATCAAGTGAGTTTGGGGATCCACTTGGAGGCAATAATCGAGGGAGTTTGGAGATTCACTTGCATGCAATGATGGAGAGAGATTGGAGGAGTACTTCAAGGTAATCGATCTGGAGGTGGTGGAAGGGAGGCGTGCCGGGTGCCAAGACTCTATTTATTGATTAACTTGTAATTGGGGGAATGCAGAAAGTTGAGTACAAAAACATCCACCGAGAGATGAGAAACTGACTGGGAGCAGAAGCCAGTCGAACTTAGGATGATGTAGTACTTCGTGTATGCCGTACTTGGTGTTAACTCATTATTATGGCATGGAGGAATGGGGAGGGATGTCTTAACTTGATGTTCTTAGAGTCGATGACACGAAAGGGAGAGACGAGAGGAGATGGGATGAATGATTCTGAGAAACTAGAACTTCAGAGAATTGCATGTGCGAGCCAAGTTACCATCCCGGATATGGCAGCTACGAGGCCTTCAAAACCCAATCAGGCAAGTTATACTGCTGAATTATCATCCGCCGGCATCCTCCATATTGTTCTCATCTTCATCCCCCATCTCTCTCCTTCTCGTCCCCAACTCTACCATCATCACTAGAACACAAAGTTAAGTCATCGCTCTCAATCTCTCCATGCCATCATCATGAATTGACACCAAGTACAGCATTACACTGAGTGCAAAATACACCAAGTGCAGCATACACCAGGTGCAGCATATACCAAGTGCAGCATACACCAAGTGCAGCATACACCAAGTGCAGTATACACCAAGTGCAGCGAACACTGAATGCAGCATACACCGAGTGCAGTACACACTGAGTGCACCATACACCAAGTACAGCAGTACACTGAGTGCAGCATTCACTGAGTGCAGCATACACCGACAACAGAATATAGCAAGTCCAGCATACACCGAGTGCACCATACTCTGAGTACAGTATACACCGAGGACAGAATACACCAAGTACAGCATACACCAAGTATAGCATACACCAAGTACAGCATACACCAAGTACAGTATACACCGAGTACAGCATACACCAAGTACAACATACACCGACTATAGAATACACTGTTTACAGCATACACCTGAGATGGTTCATCGTCCCTTTATTCACATGATTATGAGTTTACCCCTGAATATAGATTCAGGTTTTCTTGGGCCTCCCTACTGCTTGACAACCACTAGCCAGCTCACCATAAGAGCTTCAATGGTAAAGTCACTTCATCACATTCCCACAGTTTCGAGTTAACTACCTGATGAATAGAGTCTCAGCAGCCGGGGCACCTCGCATCGACCACCTCTCATTGACCGCCTCCAGATCGACCACATCCATGTTAACCTCCAATCTCGCTCAATCCGAGCCTGCAAGTGCATTTCGAAACTCCCTCGATCATAGGCTCGAAGTGCGTCCCCAAACTTGCTCAATCATGGCCTCCAAGTGCATCTCTCAGTTCACTCGATTTTGGCCTCCAAGTGCATCTCCAAACTCGCTCGATCACAGCTTCCAAGTACATTTTCCACCAGTAACAGAAGGTGTACAGAGATACTGCAGTAATGGAGGTGGACTGGACGACGGTCAGTATATATTTGGGAGACCCCGGGGCAGATAGACATCATCTTATTATGCAAAGAAAATACACACTCTTGCTTTCCCAATTGTTGTTCTCACTGGCTCTTTCCGAGGCTTCATGGAGACACACAATTGCGTGGATCTTCACGGCCCGGAAGTATCATATCTTCTCACCCACTTCCTACGCTCCTTGAGCCAGAACCACTGTGTCTCACAAATTCCATTTCGATGTCCCGAGAGGTGCAGGGGAGTGTCGATGGTGGGCATTCTCTGCCTTGTATATCACCACAACTGCCTCCAAGTGGTGCATGTCGAAGTTTGCTCGAGGGGAGTCTCCAGGTGCTATTCCGATGGTGCTCGACTACCATCTGCCGCCAGATTGACCATATGTATGTATATAGAGAGACTTGAATAATGCATGCCATATTATGATGTAGCGAATCAGGGAACTGTCACAAAGATGAATATGATGGACAAAATGCATTGCAGTTATGAATCCCTAAGAACCACTGCTGTGAGAATACAGCACCTAGTCAGCCAAAGAGCTGCACAGCGGTTTCAGCTGCTCTCGAAGTCTCCCCCAGACCTGTGCAGACATCCCAGCTGCTCTAAAGTTTGCCTATCCTATAAGTCAAATCTCGGAGTATTCTGAATGCACCTCCATAACTGCAAGTGCTATCAGGAGCACCTGAGAATGCTCTTGCTGAGTCTGAGTGCACTTTGCTTAGCTCCAGGGGGGCCTGGGAGCATCCGGAGGCAAGTAGAAGCACTGGTGAGGTCGACCTCAGTGTCTGGGAGGTTTGTGTGCGGCTTCTGGACTGAGTTACATTTTGCTAATGTGGCAAGGATAACATCCCTGAGTTGTCAAATTCAACTTTTATAATAGTGATTTGCTGGGTGCCAAATGGCAACAATGTGTACATATCCTGCATGCCAATACACGGTGCATGTCCAGATGTGGGGTACTGGGTGGGGGTTGCTGACTGGATCAATAAGATTTGAGACCTGAAAGAACCTTACTGGCTGGATGGAAGAACCAAATTATCCTTATAATAAAAAGAATTTAATGAAGAGTATGTGGGATAATGAACCCATTGGCAAATGATAATCGAGCCCATCAATGGTCAGATTCCAATCAACCAGTCCCTCTCTCATATCTGCAAGTTGGAAGTGGGTGTTATAATTGAGGGAAGTTTCTGGGGATGAGAATGCAGAGCACATTACTAGACTGGCCTAGGTAATTCCTGTGAGCATTATTAAGTGTACATATTCTGAAGTGCCAATCAGGTTGCTTGGACTGAGGTGTAAGATATTGAAATGGACTGAGTGGAGAATGGGAAGATTGGTGGATAATAAACTGATAGTGGTACTAATGAAAGTTCTGATTGAAAGAATAGAATCCATTATATTATACATACATATATTAGATTCAAAGGCTTCTCTGTAATATATGTCACAATATGATGAGTTTAAGAAATACTAGAGTATGAATCGATCTGTCCAATTGACCTAGTTGCAATTGAAAGAGATTATTCAGGACAAAACAAATACAAGCAGATTGACAAATAAAATTCTGGAATATGTAGATAGTCAGAATGTCTGGGATTCATATAATAGCAATTCAGTATTGGAGACAGTTCTGTACACATTTATCACTATATTTAAACATAACTGTTTGAATGATGCAGTTGGGCTGCTGGATACCCATCTGTTTTGTACATAGAAAAATAACTGAGTTCTTGGTATCAAGAATTCATGTGCAGGCCTATTTGAACATAATGTTTTGGCTCACCAGGGTTTGGATTTGGATATGCCAAAACTGCATAAGGTATCATAGATGGTACTCTGGATGACATTAACCTTGGTTGCAGTGGCAATAATATGTACATTAATTACTTAAAGGGTAAAGCGATGCAGTAGTAGAGGTGGGTAGAGTGTGTGGACCATTCTGGAGATGGTATGAAAGGGGGGCACGCAGGCAAATATATATGTAGGCTTGGAGGGGTTATTTCAATCTGGCAATATTATGTTGGCTGTTGTTCATCTAGGAGACAAATGGGTTGACATTATCTAAATGCCCTGATTCGTCAACTGAATGCTTAGATTTATCACCAAGATAAATAAAAGCATCCTCTGCAGGTCTATCTTAATCTGTTGTTCTTACTCCAGATCTTGTGCTCTAAGCAACTGTCTCAGGGTTGGTATCTAAGCAGAATGGTCAGTTCATATAAGGTACAAACTGAACGCAAAGTGACAATTTAGTATCAGGCAATGGGCATAGGAGAGTCGTTTAAGGGTATCAAACAATCGCCCTGGTGAGCTGAATGCAGATATGGTATGCATTTTAGGATCCAAATGATGCCAAACATTGAAGAGCAATCAAACACTTTCTAATCCTGGGAGGGAGAATTAGAAAAACCCTACAAGAGTGGTCGGACTACAAATTAGAAAAACAAATTGACCTGCGGCTCTTTCGGGAAACTAGCTGGCTTGTAATAGTATGAGGATCCAAAAACAATAGAAAGGCATCATAATGATGTTGCCACAGTTCATTTTGCTATCGAAACATAAATATTTCTCACCTGTAGTTTACTGCTCCAACACATACTTCCATATTGGCATTTATATCGCTTACCTCTGATGCAACCAGAAAGCAAGGAATGTATGTATATCAGCTGACCAACTGCCAGATGATGGTGTTGCAATCAAGCGTGATAGTACTCTACATCCATTCATTTATGCACTGCATCTTGTCACTTTCCTTTGCCTGTTCAATGATAATTCTTATTACACAGCAACCAACAGCAGAAGTGAGTTTGTCATTCCAAAGGCACCTTCAGTTCGGACAGGTATATGTGGTACTCCACATTTGGACAACTGTCCAGCTGAGAAGCCAACTAGCAGCAAATATTGCAAGATCTTCGACAGTCAAATAGATCCATGTGTACCATTGTGTTGTGAAGAGTATCAATTAGCATGCTGGTCCGTCAAGTACAACCTGAGCTAAGCTGCAATCAACGAGCTTTTCAAGAACCATCCGTTGGAAACCATAAGCGGCTTCACTTTGTTGCACATGTTATTAAATAGATTCAATGAAATATTCTACGTAATAGGCATCAACTTCTGGAAATCAGACAAACTATATTACAAGCATTTAGCTGATCCAAACAACCTTTGCTGCAATGATTTGAAACATTTCTTCTACCACAATCCCGCTGAATGCGTTTAGTTTCCCATGCAATGGCCTGTGTTGAGTGACCATGTGTTGTATGCTCCAGCAAAGGAATTCAATGAAGCTCAGAAGCCTATCTACTCAGACGTAAAGTCAAGCAACTGTTGGTGGAATGAACAGACATGTTAGTTGAATTTTATCATAGGTACAATGATTCAAACCACTTCAATAGCTACGGCGGAATCTTGAAGCTATGGTCGTCATGTTATTTGGCAGTTCAGACCAGCTACATCCTACACACTGCTTGGGCAACAAGAAAGATTACCCAGTATATTTGAGTCCTGGAAACATCAACTTGACAATTTGATCAAAGCCTTCCAATCTTGCAATCATCCTTGTTGCCCATTTTCTGTTTTCTCCGTATTATCAGATGAGAGGACATGGAAAAACGATTTCCATTAACGAACAACAAATCCATCATCCGAACGTTTTAAGAAACGTTTTCTAGGTTATTAATCATCCACTCAATCTGCTATTCAGCACTACATAGCTTGTGCTGTGTGCGGATGGTTGGATTTAACAATGTTATGCTGCCATCCATATCTGGATGGCTAACCACTTCAACAATGTTCACTTTCACTGAACCGACCAGCCTGATTGCAAGGTTTGCAGATTACCAAAGCCGTCATTTGGAGATTAGAATTCATTGTGGTAGTATTTGAGTGCCTATCCACAATACTTCCAAAAGATAATACTCCTGACCCAGGGAAATAAGGCGGAGAGATATGAAGCAAGGCAATATCTGGAAGATCAAGTGGTTGGAACCTCAGAAGATGTTAACTGGAATATGAAATGCATCTTCCAGATGACTTTGATTGTACCCAATAATCTTCCCACTATCAATCTTGGCATGCTGAAGCAATTGATGGACTGGGTAACATCCTTCCATGAATATCATTGCAGCATTGACAAATCTAATCTGCTCTGCAGGATGATGTTACCATATCGTACTATGGCTCGATTCAATGAATCATCTTGCCAGGTTACATGATGAAATGGAATGCAGATAACAGCACAAGAACACCTGATTGTCCCAGTTGTTGTGCCTACACTTGCAAACCCTTCGGCAAGGCAACGGATTCCATTCAGCAACGCCCTGTTGTGCGTCAACAAGTGTGTGTATTTTCACCATCTGGCACAGCACTGGTACCATACAGAAGCCATGATTAAGTACATGGAGAAGTATGTAGATTAGCTTCATTCTCACATGGATGATTTCTGTCGATTTTGCACCAGTGAATCTACATTGAAGGATTTGGAAGGCTTGAAACAGCTGCTTACTTTCAATGAATTGGAAGAGCCGGAGAGTGACCCTGCTTGGAACAATCTTTCGACTGCTGCACACCGTCAGCGCATTAATAATAACCAAATACCAATCAAGTCAGAAATTGCTCAACATATTGTCGACAGATGAGATATCAACTTTTTGAGGCTGTATGTGCTAAACCACTTCTCTGACCATATCCGCCAGCTTGGCAACTTCCTAAATCCAATCCCCTGAACACCCCAGACAGAGCAATGATGGATCTTAAACAAGAGTACTGACAATCAAATCGACCCTAGGCGGCACTCCAGATTTTGCACACCAAAGCCCAATAGGAGCAGTTTCTGTATCGAGAGTGGAATGCAACCACTGCAAATCAACCTCATGACAATGAAATTCCTCTAATCAACGTGCCTATCAAGAGAATGATGAAAACCATGTCACCAGACATCAAGACCCTTAGTAACTAGGCCGAGTTGTGTGCAATGCCAAAAAGGGAGCAACTGAATCACATTGCTTATTGTTTTATAAGATTGGCCAACTTTACATACTATGCTTATTATGATTAGTATGTCAGTTCTCCCAACAATGAAAAACACATTTGGTACAACACTGCAGCAATTATGGGGATGTCTTCCCAATGCGACAAGCAGGCAGTATGTATGGTTCATTACACTGGGACCACAAGGTGGAGAAAGCATAAGCAACAAGGAAATGATACAATGTTTCTCTGGAAGGGGACATAACCAGATCACCACTTTGAGTTGATGGCTGGGTGCATTTCAGTACATTTGAAGAGTCACTTTATCAACGACAATGCTGAAGCAGCCATTAAAGGGCTTCATTTGTTGGTCCAGAGGTTTGCAGCAGGGCCAATATATCAGAATGCTGGTATGGTGATTGCCTCCAAGCAACATGAACCTCTGATGCAGCCCTTGAATAATGGAAGCTACCATTCGAAGCCTCTGTTTGGCATTGGAACCACATATATTGTCCCCATAAGCGCAATCCAACAGGATGTACGCTATCTTCCGCTGACGCCACACACAAATAGCACGTGGTGGTATTTGAGTGACACAATTGACTTGAATGCTACCAATGTGTGATACCTGTAGATTATTCGATTCGATGCTTGAGAAAACTGGTACAGTGTTTAATTATCAGAAAACAAATTTCTCTGCAGGTGGAATAGCTCTGTCCGAGCGAACATGTGATGCCACAGCCGTCTGAGTCACCCCGGTGGCATAACTCTCCGACCCTGGCAACAATATCATGCGTCGCATTGCTCATTGACCTCTGATTGCAGTAATACTGTATCTTTTTCCTCTGTCGGCCTCCTATTTCAAATAAACAATCTGGCATGTTGGCCAATAGTGACCATATGTCGGAATGGGTTCATTGGGTATGTGCTTGCAGCAGGATGGCAATGCGATGGGTGACACTACAAACTTCTCTCCTTGCATTTCTTCTACCTGTGCACAAAATGCTATGATCTCTTCACTAATGATACAGATCATTCCAAGTCACCAGATCAATGTGGCTATTAACAATCCATCGCTCATTCCGCCCATCTCCTATTGAATGCCTTGTTGGTTTTTTTGGAATTCCGTGTGCACAGCCGACGATGTTTCCCACACTGAGAACTTGCACAAATTACAAGACCGGATCCAAGTTACCCGAGTTTTCGGTATTGTGGTGAGCGCCAGGGCTAACCAGTACACAATGAATTCTCCATCCTTGTTTAGAAGCTTGTTTTGAATACTTGTTCCAGTTACCATGGGAGACGCCCATTCAGCGTGCCAAAACCCCTCCCAGGGCATTGCTGTACCCATACCGAGTAATTCTGTTGATCCCATTCGCGCCAGATCTTGCTTCATGTGCATCGACACATCTCAAATACAAGTTCACCTTCTAAACCCTCAACTTGAACCTTAACGCCATGGTATATACAGCGCTCCATTGCGCGCAGTTCTTCATCCGATATGTATATCTTGGTACGATTCTTATGCTTGATAAACTCCCACATGCTGCTGGATATTGCCACCCAGTGCATTGAGTTCTGCATATTGTTGAGTAATGCTCTGAAGTCTTTGATCATAGCGTCAGGATGCTTTCCATCAGGGCAGGTATGGGGTCCCATGGATTTGGACTTAGTATATGACTGGGAGCACAGGGGGGCAGCCTAGTCAGCACCAGATGGAAGGACATTGCAGGCAGTATCGCTGTTCTCCCGAAGCTGAGTGATGGCTTTGAGCTTGAGCTCTCTGATTTTGAAGCAGCGAATGCAACGCTGAAAGGATATTAATTGTGGCAGGTAGTTGAGATTGTGATTGAAGGTGTTCCAACCGTCCTTGAGATTCGGTTTGTGTGCATGTTCATATCTCGCGGCAAAATACTGTTTCATGACTCCATATCGACAAATCTGTTCGACCAAATGAGACATCAAGTGGATCTTCGCAAAGTTGAAGTTGGTATCAAATTCCTTGAAAACATCAATCTTGTGGCTAAGATAATCGTGCCAGGTGTTCATTTCGCGCCGCTTCTTTGACGTAGTCCAAGTTTCAGCATTTGGATCCTCATCTACCTTTTAGTTCTTCACGAGTTCAGTTCTCAGGGCATTGCCTTCCGCCGTCTCAGTTCTGACATCTCACCCAAACAAGATCACATCGTTGAAGCTATCAAAATAATGCAAGGCATCCTGCATATAACTCAATATTGGGTCATCGTAAGAACTATATCGAGCATGTATATAGTTTTCTAACAATCCCCGCATGCACTTGACTGTGTGATTGACTATGTGACTCTGAGCGGGGCTTCCACCTCATAGTGGCTGGGTTACAACTACAACCATGTTCCAGCTCATTTCCTTCATCTCATTCCCATTCCATTGTGAAACTTTCTCTGACGACTTTGGTTTTGGTGTGAGCTCGTGGTAGGATGACATGAATAACCAGATTGCATTGTCCTTGTCAAGCCCTTGGGGTGTTTTCATGAAGTGGAAAACCGATTTCTGGAGCTGGTCAAGCATGCCGATCTACATTGTATGGAGGAAGTCGAGCTTCGGGAGGTCGCTCACAAACCAGGGAATATGTTGAACCATGTTGAATCCTCGGTGAACATGGCGCAACAAGAGTTCGGCATTCACTGTATCAGTATTCGCATTGCTGAGCATTCTACATTGATTGTGATTCTGGCGGTGGTGTTGCTTGTCCGAAGGAATATAACTTCCAATTTGGTGCTGGGGACACTCGCATCAAAAACTGAAATGCCCATCGAGATGATGTAGGTCACTTTACTCTGGGTAATCTGCAAGCCATGATGCTAAAACTGGTTTGCAACACTGGAAGTTGCCATCTGCACAGGGAACTTTGTACTACCTGCTCTCAGGGCTGGGGTTTTGTTCAAATGTGAGAGGCTGGAGTACCTGCTGGAGTACTTTGTTTAGCACCTCTAAGGTTGTGTTCCGCAGCTCATCCGGCCGCTTCTGAGGAATATTCCAGTTCTTGATTCCAGTCGGCAGGAGTTCGACCACTACTATGCCGTGCGTTGAGGGTATCTGGCAGGTCTTCGAAGATAGATTGCCAATTGTCAAATATACAGGCCACTGTTTCTTGTCAACAGCAAAATTCTAGCGATGAGTTCCATCGAACATGATGATCAAGGGATCCAGTATTTCCCGCACTCTGAGCGTTCATTTAATATCACTTAGCACCTTATTATCCTAGAGTATCTTTCCTTACCAGTGTTTCCCACCACCTGTCCACAGAGTACATTTCCGTATAATGGCATTCCACTGGCATATAGCTTTTAAAGCAACACTGAGGGGCGGAAATGGGATGCTTGGCAATGGCTGCCTGCAGGATTGACCATCATATGCTTTTGATGATGACTCGACTGCAACATTTGAGAGGGCATTGGTCATTGTAATTCCATCTTATATTCTTGAGTGTGGATAGTTCCCACTCCCTGTGAGCCTGATCATCTGGCATGCCAGCCACGAGCTTCTGGATGCCATCCCCATTGTTGAAGCTTGGGAAACCCAGAGCGGTGTTTTCCACCTTCAGTATATTGTCATAGTACCTCTTCATGCCCTGCTTGTTGATCGTACACTGGATATATCTGTACTCATCATGCAATGCAAACGGGTAGTAAGGATTGCTTTGTAGGTTCGTCTCAAGGCAACCCTGAGGGTCACGTTGCCATGGTTCAGCAATGTAAACATTCAGCAGATTGCCGGCACCAGGGTATGATTTGGCCGACATCAGAGGAGGTGCTGGTAGTTGAGACTCCGAGTCTGTCATGATTTCAACGTGTTCATGGTAGGGAATCACAACCAAGTCTTCGACTGAATCTTTGCTGGAGTTATACTCACAACGCTGAGCAGGTTCAATTTGTCAGGGCGCACTCTGAATACTCAGATTCTTCTGGTGTGCAACTGGAAGGTGTTTAGGATTGTTTAATGTAATATGTTGAAGTCGCCAGCTGTCTGAGGTGAACATCTTTCGGCATCAAAATTGGGGGCAATGGAAAGGGGTCTGCTCTCGCATTACCGACAACACATAAAGAGTGGAGTATACACTGTAGAAAGAAACGAAAGTTGGTGCTGAGCCTGAGCAGCCTGGGGTGGGAATAAGCTCACAATGCTTTCAGCTAAGTTGAGAGATTCATTGAGCCTTAACATCGTCACAAGGAGATTCCTTACACGCCAGAAGTTGTAAAAACACTGCATACGCAATGTCCCATAATACTTGGAATAAAATAAACCAAATACAAAACCCAAAACAAAATAAATCCTGAGTGATCCAAAAACCTTGACCCCGACCCAAACCCAAATATAACAAACAACGACCTCCTCCGTAACATGAGGAATAGTGAACTCCTTGCCTACTGAGCCATCCCGGCGCGCCTCAGCAGGAGGGACATCGGGATGAGGGACATCTGGATGACAAACATTGGGGAGACTTTCGCCACCTCTCCATTCGCCGAGCGGCTGCTAATCAACATCCAGATCTGAGGTGTTTCTGGCTGCCTCAGCTTGTCCCATAGGTGGCACTGCCGGGCGACAGTTTTGCAGCGTCACTATCCCCAAACACTACAGCCCACTGAGGGGAGCAGGCTCCGGCATGTGTAGTCATGGGCGTGGCTCCGGGGTTTGTGGCCACGGGGCAGGCGCCCCAGGATGTGGCTGTGTAGTCTGCTCACGCATCTCAAGTCCATGCTCAGGTACCACAAATGGCTGATCATTGACCATTGTTTGTACATCATCATATGATGTATGTAACATCTCTCCCTGGCCAACCGTCCGAGGTTTTTTGCATTCCTCCACAGCCTCATCCTTCTCCTCATCTTCATCGTCGTTCTCCTCATCTTCCACCTCTTCATCTTCCACCTCTTCATCTTCCTGCTCTTCATTTTCCTGCACTTCAATGTCACCGTCTCTTTCCATAGCCACATCGCCGTCCAAATCAACCCAGTAATGTGCATCCACATCATCCTTCATGTGCATATCCACATCAGAATCATTTTCTGAGTCATATTCACCATGCGACACTATCGTAGAGTTGGTATCATCATCTGAGGAAATTGACACAGCAGGCAATGCGTCCTGCTATAAACATACCCGCTCCAGTTAGTCCTCCATGTCTGAATCTGGGTTATACATTTCCTTCAGCAACTGCAAAGCAACAGTATGAGAGATATCATCTCCCACAGGGGTATGTTTAACAATGCCTTTCCCTTTACTGTTTCCCTTCCCCTTCCCCTTCCCTTCCTCTGTTGCGTTCCCCTTCCCCTTCACTTTCTACTTCCTATTCCCCATCTCATTCTTGGTTCTCATCCCTTTCCCGGTCCCTTTCTCAGTGCCCTGCATATCGTTCTCACCCCTGCCTTCACCATTGTCATTGCCATTGAGAGAATGGCTCATTCCACCACTCAGCGCCAGAGCATCCAGCCAGTTCACATCATTCTCATCCTCATCAATTTATTCATCCCAATTCAGTAGTCCAACTCCCTGGAAAGTGCCTGGCTTGTACTGCAGGCAGCTTGGAGACTCAATCTCTGCCCTGATATCATCACTACTGTACCATGAGAAAGACTTGCAGGTGGGGTTAACCTTCCCTGAGCTGGTTCTCTGTGCATTGGAGTGATCGACCTGCTCTCTGACTGCACAGGGGCTATCCCACCTCCCATTTTTCATTTCGTGGTGGGTTTTGTCAAATGTTTGCTCCATGTATGAGCAGAAGGCTGCACACCACTCCCACACAGGCCAACACCTGAACCTGTCGTGTGGCAACATCAGCTGGAGTTTTGACAAGTGGCAAGTTGTAACCGGATCCAGAAAGATTATATCATAAAAGCGATCCCATGACCTGTCATCCCTGACGCCGCAAATATTGCAGATCAGTGTGACTCCACCAATGTGTTCCAAGATGAATCCCTGTATATAGTCCCGATTCCACAACTGGTGTCAATTTATAACTGATGTCAGCATTTTTGCCCTGGGAGTTTCCTTCCTATTTATTTGCGACTGCTGTGTGCTGCCATCGTGGTGAGTTGAAAATGAATCTACATCTGATGAATTACCATTATGATACTGTTGCATGTAGCAGATAGAAGTACAGAGGGAACGAACAAAGTTCTGTAGGTTATCAGGTGTGTATTGGATCATGAGAGGTGGTTGTTTGCAAGTCATGGTATTGCAAGATAGCTCAGGATGCTGGCGGTGAGTTCAACACTTGAGGAAATGAGAATGGAGGTGAAAGGGAGAAGAAGGGATATATATACTCGAGTTTCTGCGATTTCTTTGTTCAACTTGTGAGATATGATTATCTCATTTCATCTCCTGCCTTTTGTTGGTTAACAAACACACAATGGCCCAGCATTCACCCTGCACAACCACAAGACACCCAATGAATTAGAAGACTCAAGATGAGGTTTATTACTCCCGGAGAGGAAAGCTTATGACCCCGGGTGTTGCTTTTGCATCACACACCACTGTTACCACTGAGACCTCGTTTATCTTGAACCAAACTGAGTAGTTCTCAGGTTGTCCCAACTGTGCAACAATTCAACATGGCTACCATCATGCCTAGCAGTGGAAATAGCACATGAAACTAAGGTCATAGGATAGAGAATATGACATTGTTTGCTTTGCAATACTTTTACCTCTGCCAAAGAGGGATTTCGACCCAGAACCAGATGATATACACAATCAATGGTTCCAACTATTGTGTCAAAATGGTGTGCAATTCTATGATCACCACGCCAAGAAGGGATAAATACCCTTCATGCAGTGCATATGGACCTTCAGACGTTGCTGTAACAGTGAATATCCATGCTGTGTTTAATCTCAGTTTAAATCGATGGCAGTTAACCCTATTATTGAATGCATTGCAAGGGATCTCGTCACTGAGTATTATCACCGTTTATTGTTTAGTGCGGTCTACACTGCGCCACCCTTTGTTGTCAAATCCCTTCCAACACAAAGCCATTGATGAGTGAATGCGACTTAGAGATGGTAAGTTATACAACGCGACAAATTGGGAAAGCAGTGGCTGAAGCCACACACTGGCAGATTATAGAGACGTACTGCAACACCACTATGCTGCAAAACAATATCTAGTCCATAGCATTTGGGGCATGCACAACTGGGATCCTAAAAGACGAATGCTGAAGCAATTGCCCACGTTGAATATGACATGCTCAAACTGGTACCAGGTGCGAGCACAAGTTGATAATATTAGATCCCATTTTATTCAATCAGCAAGGGACAACATAGCAGAGCTTTATGATCTCCACCTCTTTGAATCAGACATAGAACATTAGGAATTGATTGATTCCCTTTAGCTGAAAATGAGTATCTTTTTCCTTCAGCAGAACGTGTGGAAGGTGTTGTACACCATCCAAATATAATGCACAGAGAGTTGAAAGCTGCTCATGAATACGCAGGGTCCACTTTACTTCCTGGCGGAAGCGATCCCACAGTTTATCTGAATCAAATTCTGTCATAGAGTGAATAACTGCAGTCAGTATGCAGATGGATTTTATAACTCCATGATTGACAATAAGGACGGTCATATACCCTGGCCACTGATCATGCTTACTTGCACCATGTTGCGTGATTCTCTCTGGGAGTGGCAAAGGACAAAAGGAGTTCATCAGAAAGATTCCAAATTAAAGATACAAGTGGACAGATCTGCTCGCTCGAACTACTTCAACTACAACAATGATGGTGGTAAGAACGCATCCTGCTGCGCTGCAACTGCACGCAAGTTGTTAACCTTGCATGGTGTTGCAAACACGTATCCATTCTTGATGAATACCTGAAACACAGTACCGGAGATCTACCAACAGAGGGTGGATAAAACACTGTTGCTACAGTTAAGCGACAGATCCAATAGGTGGAGTACTGAACACCTGCCATGGTCACCAGTTTGGAAGAAGCGCATGTTGACAATCCTATTCTTCTTGATTATTTGACCTCCAAAGTAATACTTGAGGAGCCTGAGATCAGATGCACTGTCCCAACCATCCTGATAGAGAACAACTGTATGCATGGCAAACTGCATTTCAGGATGCCAGGGAGCAGCAGGGATTACAATTATCAAGGTGACAAAAGCGATGAGCGCAATGGCATCCCCACCACCAGCCGGCCACAATGTGTCACAACTCAACTCCAAAGGTTTCACCAGGAAACCAGTGATGTCGACTGGTATGTGGGCGCAGATGCTGATTATGCAGATGCCGATGAGGAGGTACAAGCATGGCAAGCTGATGATCGATCAATACAGAATCAGGAGGACTGAGACCATATTAGGCTTGACCTGGGAACAAGTGATGCCGACGGGTATGAGGGCGAAGATGGCAACAGAGCGGATGTGGATGAGAGGAAAGAAGCATGGCAAGCAGATGATGGAACAACGCAGGATGTGGACGAGGGAGGGCATAGTACTGGAGAGTGTGAAGATTGGATGGTATATTTCAGACCAGTGAAATATGATAATAGCGAAGCAAATGCAATGAACAGCGATGTATTCAAAGTGAAGACTGTATGGTAGTAAGTGACAACATCTCAAAACTAAACATATATGGGGAGAGTGCAGAATCTGACATATAGTGATAGCGGAGAGGTAAAATGTGGCACTCGGCCGGCAAAAGGCATAAGCATAACCAGACATTGTGTAAATGGCTACGGAGAAACTGAAGCCTCTGCGTAGAGTGTAACAGACTTGACATTCTGATAGTTCGTATACATTACCACATTCCGGGCACAAAATAAAGTAGGTTTGTATGCAACGTGAGCCTTCGGCTGGGTGATAGGAAGTGTGTAATTCAGTGTCAGAGAGTATGAGGTTCCATCTGAGTCATCAGAGCTATCCGGAACACCCGGGTGTTTCTGACGAATACTAGTGTTGTTACTGATGATTTATATCTCATGAGTGTTAATGCTGGAGATCATAATGTTATTATGGGAGTTGTGCAAGCTTGTGTATAAGCGATACTTCAAGAGACAAAATAATTAAGAATATGTTTGAAATTAAAGAAACAGTTCAAAAAACCATCAAAACAATCAAAATCTTAACTACCGATGTAAAATATGTACAGCATGTTATCTTGAACGACTAATTATGTTTTTGAAATGTCGTGATGATGCAATGACATTATTCAACGCTTCATTGCACAGTGGGCAAATTCAAACATGTTGCTTTGAGTATTTGTGGAGGATATGGTGAAATATCAGTTTAAGGTGTCCATTTTCGGAAACCAATTTCACATTCTGCCGATCGACTTTCACATGGACAATTCTACCTCTTCTGATGTATAGTTATGTTATGCACTGGCTTCTCAAGAGTTACTCTCTCAAGCAGTCTATTATACAGACTGCCAAGCAGGCTATCAAGCCGGCTCTCAAGTGGACCATTAAACAGGCGTTCAAGTAAACTTTTAAGGCAATACTTGAACAGACTTTCAGGGCGAGGGGGCTCTCGAGCAGACTCGTAGTGATAGTGTGTACAATGCTGGTATAATATTGAAGAGCAGGCAATAAAGATAGCTATATGTCCATCTCTGGATATCAGCTGGGTATTAATCCATATGCTCAATTGTACAACATTAAGAATTGACTGTAAATTCCTGTGGATAGGACATTATGCAGGGGTCTATGGGAAACTGTCTATGTGCTACCTGTGAGTGCATATATGAACAGCACAGTCTATTGTCAATTGTTACTGTTGCTGATAAAGTAGTAACTATGTTTCGGGTATATAATATCATGTGTATCTACAGTATATCAAGTTTTATTGAGTGGGACTGTACAATGTTGTACAATATGATACATATATGTAAGTATACTTGAGGGTATACAGTTATGTCTGAACACATGGGAAATATCGAATATAGTAATTTGAATACTATATTACAGAATGTAGTTTCAAATATACTTGTGAGTATACTTGGAAATATCTTAAAAGTATATTTGAGTATATTTCTTGCAGTGTACTTGGGGGAATACTTGAAAGCTTGATTGGAAATATACTTGAGAGTAACAAATAAAGTACAATGGAATGTACACAGTATACAGTTGGATTAAATCAATATTCATATTCTGGCAAATGGAAAATAAATATATGTATCTATATTTCTGCCAATTCTATTACAAAGTTAATTCTAGCTTACCTCTGGTTCTGTAGAATATATTGATATTTACAAGCTCATCATTTTCTGGCTGGGTAAATTTCTACCATATTGTATTTATATAATATATACTAGAAATTACCGAAAGTTATTGGCCTCAACTGCAGCTTCAGTAAGTTAGATGTATGTGTAAAGGAGAAGTACTATGTCATTCATTATGTCCTAGAATGTACATTTACTGCAATGTTTAAATATTTACATAACATATACTATAATAGCAGTATGTATACTGCGATTAGCCAATCACATACCAGTCACCAATCGATGATAAGAAACTGAACGGAATCATCACTTCCGTTTTACACTCTCACAACATGAATCACCATCGTACCATGCGATTTTTTATGGTCCATTATCGAGCTTTCACCGTCTCTTATCGCACTGCCGTCTTGAACGGATCCCGTCCTTCCCCTGCAGCCTCGAGGACCGACCGCGATACAGTTGGCATCCATCAGATGGGATTAACAGTCGCAAACATTAGCGTCATTCTGCCAGTAAACCTCGTGCAATCTGCACTTGCAACCAAACTCCTTCCCTTCCGACCTGCCTCCTTCTACAAAGTTATCTCGCAATACCTTCTGCATGCGGATTCAACTCGGCCATCAAAAACATTTGGGGAATGGGTGTGTCGCGAATTTTCTATCACTCCGAAAGATCTTGGAGCTTGCGCGAAGTTCATGTTGATGACAACAGAAATTTCAAGGGCGCAGGTAGCAGCTGTTCTCCCCAAGGAGAAGGAAGAATTGAGATCAATACGTTATCGATTGACTCACCATCTCCTCTCCACAGCCGCGATGCTAAGTGATCCCTATGCAGTGGTCACTCAGTATCAGATCCTTTGCGCAGCTCCTAAGAATGATAGAATACTTGCGCTGGAGCTGCATGATTCTCTGCACCGCCTGAAAGTCCTTGCAAGTACTGGCTGCGGACTCGCACTTTACGAGGTCGCCAAATATCTCGAAGAACGGGGGAAGTACCAAGAGGCAAAAATTGCATACATCGAAGCAGGCGATGCGGGCATCGCGAATGGGTACGCTCACGGCGGACGCATTTACAATGCTATCGATAAAGACAAGAAGCAAGCTGAAGCCATATGGAGGATCGGCGCCGAAAAACTCGATAATCCCCGGTGTTGTTCTTACCTAGCTAACGTACTGCGGGAGAAACATCCCGAATACGAAAAGTTCATGACCAAGGCTGCGGCGAGCGGGATTCCCAATGCGGCATACAATTTGGGGAATTTTTATTGTCACTACAAAAACGACTTAGAGATGGGGAAAGAGTGGTTTGTAGTGGCTGCTGTTGCTGACGATGCTGCGGCAGATTGGGCGGTTTCTAACCTGAAGTCAATTCTACGGGGACAGAAAAGGCTAGGCGAAATATCGAGTTTATTCAACGCGGCGCCTGACCGGATGGCTAAGGTGGAGAAGCTAGAAGAGCAGTTAGACCATGTTGGGAAGGTAAAAAAGCAAGTTAGTTAAGATTTAAGAAAAACAGCGCTAAGGTATGAGAGACAAAACAATGTGAGGCGTCATATGAATAGTATTCTGACTCGTGAAATTGACTCCCTGCTATTTGTACAAACTGTTTTCAGAGCAATTGATGTTTTGAGTCCTAAAGTATAGTTGAATAGTATGGACATAAAGCTTAGCAGAAGTTTTCAGGAAAAAACATTCTGGGGATGACATATTTACTTGCTTGGAAATTTTGTGTACTATGTAGGTACAACTTGTTGGTGCTCTAAGTTACTATACACATTGTGGTTTCCATTGCTGTGTTCTGTTTCTTGCTCTTTTTTATGCTATTGCTGTTTGTTTCTTATTCTGGCTATTGCTTTTAATTTGTCTTTCTCTTGTTTATGCTTTTTTTATTCTGATATTTTTGCACTTTTTTCATACTTTTCCTGTTGCTTTGAATCGTGTATTTCCACTTACTTTGACTGTTTCTGTTTCTTGCAATGGTATCAATATTACCTATTGTGAAAATTAATTCCAGGTGGTGCTATGTGCACACTGATATATGTGTAGCTTAGAGTAAGATCTGAATTGATTATTATATCATGATGTGACTTGTAGCATATAGTTTCCTATACTCAATTCAGAGAAATGTGGATGATATCCACTTGACCTATATTTCGCTGCCAGCCAGTGGTAGATCTGTAAAGTTTTCACGGTCTGCAAACTACACCATAATATGAATACAGTACACACTATCCCTGTGAGAATTTATGACAATCATCTGGCAATTACAAGGCTACTTCAAAGTATATTTGAAAGTCAACTTAAGACTCAGCTACATAGACTGCTGAATAGTCTGCTTAATAGCCTACTTAATATTCCACTTTAGAGAGCTACATTTAAGAAAGTTACTGCTCAGCAGTAGCAGCATATTGGACTGCAAGATTTTGACCACCTGCAAACAGTAAGCATGTACCAGCTTGTGCTAATAGATGGCTCAGTACAGATAGAAGCAATGGCTAATGGAACACTCGATGGCTGTAGAAGAGTTGTTGCTAACAGGGATACAGCCCATATACTGGTCTAAGTACTTCTGATACAATGATTAATATCGCCATTACCATTGTCACCTTTGTCGCCATTGTCATCATGGCCGCTGCCGTTGTTAGTATTGCCAGCACCACCAGAACTACATCAGCAAAATGTCTTTTAGTTACTGGAAACCTCCAGGAGTGTCTGAGAGGATATGCAGTATGAACTTAAATGCGTCAATTCCAGGAGAGTATCAGACCTTAGGAGGGTATTCCGGCCTGCCTTCGGAGTAACTGGAATCTCTGATGACTGGTACAGGAGTACCATTGGAGTGATTGTAATAGGGTTCGGAATATCACGGAGCACCGGAGAGAATGTTGGGTGCACCTGGTATCACCTGGGAATACCTGGGAGCACCGGCGAGAAGCCTGGGAGCACTGACGGCAAGTCTGGGAGCACTTGGAATCACAGTGGAGCAGACTGAGAAAAACAACATCTTCTTTAGGAACACTGCTGGTTTGCCTGAAAATCATAGATACTATTTATTTTTCAACGACTGTTAAAACAAATGTATTCAGGTTGTATTCTCATGGATGTATGGATTTATCTATCAAGCTACATACCTTTACACCGCATATCTGCACTGGGTGCAGGTGGTGCTACAGAGCTATTTGAGGTGCACCTGAAAATGATGATCAAGTGAACTCAGAAATACACTGAGAGGCCGAGATCAAAGGACTTTGGAGATGCACTTGGAAGTGGCAATCGAGTTGATTTGGAGATACACTTCGAGGACTTAATAGGGCAGGTTTGGGGATGCACTTGGAGGCTGTGATGGAGCGAGTTTGGAGAGATGCCCTTGGAGGACATGATTATCTGCTCTTTGAAGCCGGAATAGAGCGAGTATACAGATACACCTGGAGGCCGTTAATGTGCAAATTCTGAGGCCATAATCATGTGAGATTGGAGATGCACATGGAGGCCATAATTGTACGAGTTTGGAGACACGCTTGGAAGCCATGATCATGCAACTTTGGAGGCCATAATTGTGTGAGTTTGGATAAGTACTTAGATGCTGTCGATGGATGGTGCCCAGAGTGCTGAGACTCTTTTGATCATTTAGTTAACTCGCAACTGTGGGGATGTGTCAAAGTGACCTTACCATAGAGCTCCCATGGAGAGCTAGAGGATGGTGGTTGATTCTTTTGAGAGGTACCCCGGAAACTCAGGCTATAGTAAGGAGTCAACTCATGAACATGAGAACGATGGGGACACAAATAATCCTGGGTGGATGCTGTACTCAGTGTATACTGTACTCGGTGTCAACTAATGATCATGCCATGGAGAAATAGAGAGCGGTGACTTAACTATGTGTTCTGCAATAATGATAGAGTAGTCGACGAAAAACAGAGAGAGGGGGGATGAAGATGGGAATGATCTGGATGATATGAGCAGATATAAAAAATCAGGGGTATGACATGCCTGATCGGATTGAGTAGACCTCATATCGCTGTTATTAAATGCCAAATTACGAGTCGTACCTGCTGTATCGAGAATGGACCATTGACTTGCGCATGAAATTCACTCAAGTTCCAGTTTCTCATGATGATTTCCCACATCTTCTGTCATCTCTCTCTTTCCCATCGTCAACTCTACCATCACCTAAGAATGCGAAGTCATGTCATTGCTCTCTATTTCTCCATGCCATTATCCAGAGTCAACACCGAGTACCGCATACACCGAGTACAGCATACAGCGAGTACAGCATATACTGAGTACTGCATATACTGTGCACTGCAGCACCCCAAGATCGACTGTCTCCCGCTCCCAGCCAGTCTCTCGGCAGACCATATTGTACTCAACTCTCTACATTCTCACAATTATAAATTAACCAATAAATTGAATCTCAGGTCCCATGGCGCCAGTCTCCCAAAATACCGCCTCCAGATTGACCTCCTCCAAGTGCTCCTCCAATCTCACTTGATTGCGGCCTCCAGTTGCATCTCCAAATTCACTCGATAACAGCCACCATGTGAGTCTCTCAACCCGCACCGTTACGGCCTCCAATTTCACACAATCAAAGCCTCCAAGTGCATCTCCAAACTCGCTCGATCAGAGCCTTCAAGTGTAGCTCTAAACCCGTGCCAACACGGCCTCCAAGTTTGCACGATCACGGCCTCCAAGTGTGTCTCCAAACTTGCATCATCACAGCCTCCATGTACAACATTAAATCCCGACGGCAGGTGTGTTCAGATACAGGGTTACCAGAGGTGGACAGAGTGATGAGTAATGTTAGCAACAGTTTCGGAGAGCCGCTTCGTGTCCAGACCCTGGTCTGGACCTAACCATCGCGAAATACACAGTCCCGGTTACAAATTCACCCAAACTCTCATTTTGAGTGCGGTTCGATGAACATCTGCCAACCCATCAGAATTGGCTGGGTTGTCAGCGGGTTGTCCAGCAGGTCCATCTGTAGATTTATATAATGCTCTTGCTTTTGCTGATTGATAATTGTATTTGATCAAAATCAGGTAATTAACATCCAGAAATTCCTTTTTGATCACTTTGCAGATTACAACTTCGGTTATTTTGGAATCAATGCTTTGCCTTTTGTGTCTTGTATTTAAAAGTACTACGGCAGTCAATACTTCAGTTAAGAACTCATATATCTGCCTGATGCCTTGATTACCTAATGTACAAGACCAGAAATCATTGAGGCTCCGTTGAAACTCATTATCACAATGGGGCCGGAAGCGTGCCAATAAGGGTTTTGATGCTAAATTCACCTGATATCATATGTAGGAATGTCTGCAACCAATCGCCACTTAGATAACCCAGGATGCAGAGCCAACAATTGTTGAAGCTCAATTAATGCTCATTTTCAGAATGGGGTAATGACAATATCGCTTTCTTTTTCGCCAATTAAGGCAGCCAATACATCCATTATGCCTAATCACTACCAGATCACTTTGTACTTATCTGACTTAGAAGACCCAAAATCATTGACGCTCCATTGATGGTCATTTTCATGATAGGGTAACAAACATCGCATGCACTGTGTTGCCTGAACTGGCTGCCAGTACATTGTATATGGATTACTATCACAAATCAACACTTAGATAACCCAAGATGAAAAGCTAAAAATTGTTGACACTTGGTTGACACTCATTTTCAGAATGGGGCAGTGACTGTGTCGCTTCCTTTTTCGCCTATAAAGGCAGCCAGTATATTGATTATGTTTAACCACTACCAGATCACTTCTTAATTACTTGACTTAGAAGACCAGAAATCGTGGACGTTCCATTGACACTCATTGTCATGATGGGGTAATGACCATCATATGCATTGTGTTGCCTGAACAGGCTGCCAATGCATTGTATATGAATCACTATCACAACTCAACGTATAGATAACACAAGATGCAAAGTCAAAAATCGATGACTCTCAGTTGACACTCATTGTCAGAATGGGGCATTGACTATGTTACTTGCTGTTTGGCCAATAACAGCCGCCAATACAACGGTTATTCTACGCAGCGATTAAATCATTCTACAATTACTTTGCTTACAAGACCAGACATTGTTGACGCTCTGTTGAAGCTTATTTTGAATATGAGGTAGGGAGCTTGTCGCTATCCCTTCGCCGGGATTGGGCCCATGAACGGGTCCACTTTCACATACACTGCGCTTTGTCGCTTATAACATTACAGCCACCCACTCAAACCCCCCCCTAGAATATTATGAATTGAAAGATAACTAGTAGAAGCTTCTATTTACGAATTCTTGTGGCAGTGTGACAAGTTCTGTGGTGCTGAGTGGCATATAAATAGCAGTACTTTGGAGATTGTGAGAGTACCATCCTTCAGCCCAGCGGTAACCACCTTCCCACTTCCCATCTACCACACCACAACAACCATGAGCAGAGAAGCCCTCAGACCTTGGAACCTTAATGTCAAATACCTACCCCCACCACTTATACTTTCATCTCCATCATCCTCACCAAAAAAATATCAAAAAACAAAGTGCCAAGCATCGCATCATGAACAATCACTGTGGTCCAAAGCGCACCTCCTCCCATCCACCACGACCACCTACAGTGGTACAGCATCGACCTGTCATTATACCTGATGTGTCTTCACTCACTACTGAAGCTCCACCTGCAATACTCATCCTTGACGATAATTATAGCTCCTCAGATGAGGCATAAATTGAGCCAGCCGGGTCAATCACAGCTGGTCACTCGGCCAAGCAGCGCAAGAAAACACTTAAAAAACCGATTCACAATTTGCCAGATCTTCCTAAGCTTCCCACATTCGACCCTTTACAACCAGTTGTCCCTTCTTACAAAAGCATGGAACCGATTGCACATCTCATTCTCCGAGCTGGATGCCATTACTCCAATTCAAATCTTTAATTTCTTTCTTACCAACTCCATTATGCGACAGCTTGTAGCCAAGACCAATTCCTATGCCCAGCAGCAGCTTCTTGGGCCAGAGAAGAAGCCGCAGCGTTCCTGGCAGCCAGTTACTGCTCAGGATCTGTATCTCTGGCTGCCAATTCAAATTCATATGGGTCTGATTGGAGTTCCTCCTGAGAGGTACTGGATGAAGATGGAGTTTACCTTCCCAAGGATCGAATACCACCAGCTGCCTACCTTGGCAAGACTCGCTTTCAGGAGATCCACCGCTTCTTTCATGTTTGTTAATACAATTCACCAACTGAAACTTCTGAAGACCTACCTTGTTGGCATTTAAAGGTGGATATTGTACTGGAGCAGCTGCAGTTTTTCTTGCAGCAGTACCGAGTACCTGGCAGCAATGTTACTATTGATGAAGCTATGATTCTATTCACAGGCAGGTCAATTCACATTACAAAGATGCCAAACAAGCCAATTAGGCAAGGATATAAGTTTGTCTGCATGGCAGAGAAGGGCTATGTCTGGGAGTTCCACCCATCATCGAATGCAGGTGGAGGGGATCCTGTTGATGTAGAATCCCATCTGTTACACCTTACAGACACCGGAAAGATGGTTCACCATTTGATTAGACATTCACACCAGAGGCATCCAAAGCTCTCCTTCAATGTATACATGGACAATGTGTTCACAACAAAACCTCTGCTGGCAGAGCTTCATTGGATTGGGATAGAAGAATATGCCACATGCAGGCAGCAGTTTCAAGAATTTCCCAAGGAGCTAAAGATTGGGAACAATGCCAAATTGCCATATCATTTTCGAAGTGGAGCTGTTCATGCTGGGGTTGCAACCCTGCTATAGATGGACAGTTCTCCTGTTACCATGATGTCTACAATCTACCCTCTAAGTGGTGAGAATTCACTGGTACTGAGAATGAGAAAGCATTCAGGCAACAAGAGTACCAATGCAAGTGGAGCAAATTCCACATTTCTTCCTGGAGAACACCAGCAAGGGCTTGATATACCTGTTAGTGTTGATGCCCACAATCAGCACAAGGTGGGAGTGGATATAGCTGACCAGTATCGAACCTATTTTGATACACAGCTCATATCCAGAAACAATTGGTATCCACTTTTCTATTGGATTCTGGAGTCAGCCCTTTTCAACAGCCTTATAATCTATCGAGATCTGCCAGCAAACAATGAGTGCACTGTGAATCACTTTGACTTCCGTCTCTCCAGTGTGAATGACCTTCTGCAAACTGGAAGTCCATCAACAATGAAGTGCTTCTCCCATATTCCGGCTTCACAGACAATCACTCGGTCGGCTCCCCCATACAATTTGCCCTGCCCCCACTGCCTACCAGGCAAGTTACCAAGTAGACCCTGCTGCCCCTCCACCAAAAGGTACCAGGAATGCATTCCCCACTTTGGATGGAGAGTAGAGTAGATTGTTTCCTTTGCAGGTGGAGAAGAAGTCAGGGTGATGGTGGAGAAGGCATGAAAAGCAGCATAAAGTGTGAGGACTGCAATGAGGCTTTATGTTTCACACCCAAACAAAATTGTTTTCATGAATTTCACCATATATAGAGTATTTCTATTTGTTCTGGGGGCATTTGGCTGGATTGTGGTTGTGTGATGTGAATTTTAAAAGCTGGCCCATCTGTGGGCCCAAATCCGATTACCGGCAAAGGGATAATTTTTGCCTATAATGGCTGCCAATACTTCGATTATGTATAACCACGACCAAGTCAATGTTTAATTACTAGACCTACATGACCTCACATTGTTAATGCTTCGTTGTCGCTCATTTTGCCACTGGTGTATCCGTAATATTCAATCATTTGATCTGGCATAGTCTCTCATTTACATTGTTCCGGCAGCCTTTCTAGCGCTTTCATTTACTTTCTTCTTAATTACTACATTGTGCTTTAATAATACATATAAATATATCCTTTAAAATATACTTTCCAGTGTCCACTAATTGTTGATGATAATACACTCCACAATCACGTTCCTCTCGATCAATCCTTGTTGTTGTTGGTTATTCATACAGTATGCACTCTAATTAGAGTATGACAGGACCAAATTCCCCCCCTGCCTTCGGCCGAGCTGGCTAGATGGCGGGGCTCCCCCCCCGCTACCCTTTATCCTCGTTGATTTATATGAAAGTTGAAAGATGGAATGAAAGCAAAAATGAACTGAACACAACCAGAGAAAAAGAAAAGAGACAAAAGAAACAAAAGGAACGGATATAAACCCCCATCACTGCCGCCTCCTCGCACCGGAGTTAGCCTCTGCGCCTCCTCCATACCGTCATTCATTTGGGAGGGAACGTCCTGACTTCTGTAGCCGCCAGGAAGTCCATCACCGCTGGGTCGCACTCTTCTCTGGAAGCCAGCTCAGAGCTCTGCAGGTGGCTGCATCTGCCCGCTTTCCAGCCAGTCGCCTTTCCCACCGCCTTCCATAGTATCTTTTACTGGTCTCTCCACTGGCTGCAGTGGCAGAAGAGGTGTTCCCACATCTGGGCAGCCGTCCTACATATGCCACCGCACCACCAGCATTTGTCATCCTCTTGGTGGCCGAACCGTTTTAGGTAGCCTCCAGTGGGTGCATGCCCGCACTCTAGCCTGTAGAACCTGGTAGCCAGCGACTTCACGCTTGTGATCAGAACAGGACTCTTGGTCCCTGTCTTGCTCTTCAGTCTGAAGCTGAAGTGCTTGCTGCACTTGTCGGCCTCCCACTTTGCATTGGCTGCTGACCTGCCCTCAGCGATTTGTCTAGCTCGATTCAAGGTAGAGGTGTATGGCCGCTCTATCGACATGCTTCTGCTTGCGTCTCGGGCAAAGATCGCCTCACTGTCTGGTTCATCGTTCCTGGGGGATCAATTCTTGTCAACACTTCCAGGTTCGCTCAATAGGGTGCTCTGGTCTTCAACATGGATGCAAGCGGCATTACCACACAGTAGATAGTGTACTAACCAGCGGATGTTCCTTCATCAGTTAGCATATCTGGATCAAAATCTGTACTGTGCTGGCTATCCTGGGCATATGCATCAGGAGTAAAATATTCAGCCCAGGGAAGAGTAGTATGTGAATACACATATCTGGCAGGCAAATTGTGGATTTGGGAACTTTGAGCCCTGGTATTGTTACCGGGTGGTGTGGGTGGCGTTCCAGATAGAGGTGTCATTCTGGGCCCAGATGGTGTCGGCTCTGCAGGAGGCTGTCGGTATCGGTCGGGTGGAGATGAACCTGGTCCTTTGGGTCTGCAGCGTGTTTTTAGATCATTTGCGGTGCCAATTTGTTATGGAAGGCATCTGTCCATGTGGTTTTGATGAAGTGTGGCCAGGTGTTCGTCTATTGCAGCATTCAGCTTGTGATGCCCAGTGAACTGAACACCCCGCTTCTTCTCTTCTCAGACTTCAGCGAGGTTTCCTGATCAGATATTGCTTTTCCTGTATTGCACCGTGAGAACACCAGCCTTTGGCAATTATTGCCATATTCAAGCCCAGGCACATGTCCGACTGTTCCAGCTGTACCTGACCTCCTTGCCTTCCCATAGTAGCAGACATGTTGAAAACCTGCAAGAAATTAGTTGCTGCTTTAACAATGAGAGTTGGCTATTACCTCGACCATATATGCTTCTGGAGCCTCCTCTAAGATAACTAAAGCCTGTTTTGTCCACTGCCAGGGATGCTTATCACGAAATTCATCCACGAAAATACCAGAGCAATGAATGTCCTGATGTTCAATTTTGCCGACTGTGCAGACAAACGTGTTGGTGGACCATGGAGGTGATTTGTTATGAGCGGTGATATCTTGGACATGTAGATCTCTGTGTACACCCGCTGTACATCATACAGTCAATTGACGGCTATTCACCATGGTATGAATATACCCACATCCAGTTGCATGCTGCTGCTGGTTGTACAGAAGATTTTTAAATGTGCATCCTGGGTCATATTTTTGGTGGCTTCATTGGCAGCATCATGGTGGATTATCTGATGTCCGCATTCTTGCTGAGTGCCAAGGAGTGATGTCTTGGATGAAGCACCCATCGATTGGCATGCTGCGGATCTGTCGCCACCTGGCTGAGGTGTTTGTGTACCCATGATTTGGTGGTGTGGAATAGGAGAGAAAGATGATTACGAAAAGATGTGGGAAGTCCTGTGAAACATATAGTGAGGTTGATGTTAGAATGTAGTAAATAGCAGCTAATCTGTAAGTTATACTCAACATGAATCCTGCTGAATATGACTACAAGTTGCAGGAGTTTCCCACCGTCTCACAATTTACAATACGTCAGTCCAGGGTTGGTTGTTTGTTTCCAGGGATTAATATAGGCGTACGACAGCCAAAATCTGATGATTGGTAGATAGAAATAGGATGTTCTTCCAGGGAGAGGATGTCTGCTGATGTTTGTCGCAAAAAATCACCGGGATAATAGAAGAAACCGACGCTAATAATCCAGTCATGTTGTACAGTTAGCCTGACTATTCTCGATTTATTGACAGTCAAAAGGGAGATTTTGCTTTGTTCAAGTTGAGTAAACGTAACAACCTTGAAATAGAAGATGCAGCTTGCCTCCATATTGTCCATATCTTGCATCATCCAACATCCCACCAAACAACATTGTCAACACAAACTACACTGGTCAAGGGTCCAAAAAAGAACATTTCGCCTCTTCTGGCTGGCAAATATGGACATCGACGAAGTTGTCCACATGATGATGTCATCAAGCAAATGATGGCAAGAGTGGCTTGGAAGTAGAAAGGGTCCGAGCCCTTGGGGCATTGCACAGCTTGCGATCCAAAAAGAAACTTGCAGCAGAGAAGTGATGAGAAACGCACTTTTTAAGCAATGAAGAGAAACAGAAATGTATTGAGGATTATGTTCAGAGAGAAACCGCCATGGCAAGAAAGGGTGTTGAAGATGCGGAGGCAGCAATCAGAAGACAGCAGGAAGATACAGAGACCTCAGAAATCGCGGGATTGACAACCAGAGAGCCAGAAAAAACGTGTCATGAGGTGATGGTTGCTATGGGAGAGAGTCTAAGCAATATTGCAAATTCCGATGATAGGGATAATGGGGAAGATGAGGAAAATGAAGATACAGAGCAGGGCAAGCTGAGCGAAGATGACAAACCTGGCTGAGTGATGGGCACAATCTGTTAAACGGTACAGCAGCGCATTGAGTGGTTTTGGGAGAAGCAGAAGAAGCATGATAAATTGACATAACCGGGATCAGGAGACGCAGCTGACTACTTCCGTTAAAGTGATACGAAGTACGGCACATCCCAATTAAAGGTTCTGGTAGTCGTTAAACCACAAACCGATGATGATGGAGCTTCACCTGCACCCACAACATTTCGAGAGCTAATGGAGTGTCTTGATATTGTTCCCGGAATATTGCAATTAACGCAAGGGACTTCTTCACCAGGAGGTAGTCATATTCGGTTGAGTTGTGGGAAACCACTGTGGGACACATGTATAGCTGATCGTGCACCTGTTGTAGAGCCTGATTTATCATATATGCAGAATGCGAAACCTGTGGAACCTGTAAGTATTTACCCCTGCATATCGCCTCCCCAGCGAAATACGATATAGAAATCAGTTTCAGACAAAGAGATGGTGATGGCTCCTGCGTCATCAGAGGAATTGATAGACAAATTGTCATTTTTGACATCATATCTCTGTGAAAAGCAATTTTTGTACCAATTCTCCTACGAGTCAGTGTTTTCTTGATTTCAGTGACCAAATTGTGAGACTTGATAATTGGTCTGTGCATGTGCAAGGGTCCAATGCATTGTGCGTATGTTTTAGAACCCAAATCATCTTCAAAGATGGCCAATAAGCTTGATTTCAGTTGGCCTATTACTGAATAGTGAGAAAGCAAAAGCTATATGAGTGACAAAATATCCTAATAAAATTTAAGTGAGGAATGTGAAACGAGTCATACAAGGAGCGGTCTGTGCTCAATAATAATCTGTCTGAGAAATGACGGTCATGCTTCATTTGTCCACACATTCAACTGGATAACTCTCTGTACAGACATGGTGCACATAGTTGAGATATTTAAAGTTGCTTATAGTTTGTCATGGAAATCGAGCGGAAGAATCTGGATGAGGAAAGGTGATGAACTCGAGGTATATTAATCAACCAATAGTGAATTGATCTACGTGCCATAAAGTGCCGGCCAAAACCGCTGGAATGTGATAGGTCGCTGTCATTTCTCAGTCAGACAATGTGGATAGAGGTTGATCAGAAATTGAGAGGCAACTTAGCTTCTGGATGCAAGTGATAATACTCAGAAATACAATAATGGATGTCAATATTGTGATTGGGATTTGTTGCATGCAATTAATGAGTGTACGAACGCTCTTGTGATGTGTTTGATGTGAGGGTCAACAGAGTGTCAATGATTTTTAGTCTTACACAGTCGACCATTAAACGGCTGCACTGTTTCATTCTTTCAAAGTGAATGTATTGGTCGGCATGATAGCCTAAGAGGGAAATGACCCAGTCCTTGCCTCATCCAAACATGAGCGTCAATGGAGCATCGATGATCTTTATTTGTACAGATTCATCAATCAAATGGCTCTATTGTCTCATCTCTCCATGGTAAGTATATTGGTTGGCGTGATAGGTGAAAAGGCGAATAGCACGTTCGTTGCCCCAACCTCAAATGAGTAGTACAGGTGTATCAACTATTTTCCGTCTTACACATTCCACAATCACAGGGCTGCATTGCCACCTCCTGCCGAAGTGAATGTATGGGTCAGTGTTACACCTGAAATTGCAGATGTCACACTCATTGCCCCATCCTAACAATGAGCGTAGACGGAGCATTGACAATCTTCAGTCTTACACATTCCAATACCGCAGCACTGCATTGTCAGCTCATGCGAAATTAAATGTATTGGTCGGCGTTATAGCTAAAATGTCAAATGACATGCTCATTGCCCTATCCAAACATGAGCTTCGATAGAGTGCCAACAATTTTTGGTCTTACATCTTGCAAAATCCAAGGGCTGTGCGGCGATATTTACCCACAATTACAATATCGCCTGCCTTTCTAGGCAAAAATGCTGCAACAACATCGCGACTACCTTCTAAAAATGAGCGTCACTGGAGTGTCAACAAATTTTACCATTGCATCATGTCAAACCCAAGGGCGGTGTGGCACACTTGACTTGTGGTTGAACTATCAGCCAACTTTCTAGACAAAAATGGTCGCGACAACATCGGTACCATGTCCAAAAAATAAGTATCAACGGAAGTTCAACAATTATTGGCCGTGCATCATAGAAAATTCGACGGCTGTACAGTGACGTTAACCCAGAATCGAAATACCCGCCGCCTTTCTTGGCGAAATTGCCTCTGACAGCATTGCTACTATATCCCAAAACAGAGCTTCAATGGAGCATCAACAGAGTAATAATGGAGTGTCAATGGAGCATTAATGATTTTGGGTCATGCAACTTGCAAACTCCAAGGGCTGTGCATTGACATACACCCATAATCAACTTATAGGCCGCCTTTATTGGCACAAATGCCAGTAACAATTCCGCCACCGCCCCATGAAAATAATTGTCAGCGGAGCGGTCACAGGTTAGGTGGAGCTCAGTACGCTTCACAGAAACGAAATGCAGTAAATGATGCGAAAACAGTGGTTTCCACGGTCAGTCTTATCAATATGACCCTGTATACAAATTAACAACTATACATGACAGGTTTTACATTTGTCTTTCGTGTAGCTCAAGAGTGACTATTTAAGCACCAGCATTCTACTTAACAATAATGTAGATTTTGACAGTCTGTCAACTGAAATTGCACAGCTTTCAAATTCCTACAACCATGTCAGATTCCCAATCAATATATACCTCATTGGTGGATGTTATGATATCTTACTAAAATGAACGTGTGTTTATTCACGATGTGAGTGACCTTATATTCGGAACCAAATTGCATGCCCAGTGGGCTTCAATGAATGTAACCTCGATACGTCCTATTGCATGGAGACATTCTAGACATTTGCCTTCATGGCGCTTCTATTCGCACTGCGGAATTGAGGAGATTGGCAGCCCTGGTATCATATGTATCATTTGTCATCAAGTTCTTTGCCATCAATCAGAACAGGGAACCCGCTCCATGAGGAAACACCTGCTGGCAAAAGCGCACATTTCAACGTTAAACAAATTAACAGAGTCGGAGCTTTCTGCATTGAGCAGTACAACCATTGATGAAACTGCTTTAAACATATTGAAGAGACAAGGCAGTTGTGGAATTACAATTGAAAGCTTGCGAAAAAAAATTGATATTCGACAGTTAGATTCTACATATAATAACACACTTGACAGGCATAACACTCCAATCTGGCAGTGAAGGACTACCTAACTGCCAAGTTTCCCCAAGATACCTGGAATTACTATCTGATGTTAGGATATGTTTCGGCTCAAATTCCATGGAATGGTATATCAAACCTCGAGCTGTGACAGTTATTTAAGGCTTTACGTAGTGAGCTGGTGCTGCCATCCGCCACTACCCTTAGCAACATTTGCTGGAGGTAATACTCACTGACAATGGATGCAATTCAAAAGCAATTGCCATCAAGAAATAAAGTTAGTGTAGCTCTAGATGGGTGGACATCAACAAACAAATTAGCGATAACATCAGTCATAGCATGTTATTTGGATTGAAATTGGGCATTGCAAGAAGTACAACTAGCATTCCACGAGGTTGATAGCATGTTCTTTTCCTATTCCGAATGCTAATTAAGAAGAATTGGTCCAGGGTCAACATAATTGAGCAAGGCTAGCCATACATGTGAAGAAGGTTCTGAAGTGTTTCGACCTTACTGACAGCCGTTTACTTGGAATTATGACAGATGATGCTTCTTCGAATTAGTTGATGACTCGGGAACTACAATCAACCCTTGAAGCCTCCGGAAGTGAGTAGTTAGCATGAGAGACGACATACCGTGCATGGTGCACGGCATTCAGCTTGCTTTGGGTGTGTTTATGAACAAGCTTGGTGTCAAAGTCCGTACCAAGTCTTGGAAATCCCATGAGCGCAATCAGCAATTTGGAGAGACTGAAAGAAGAGACATTGGAAAGACTCAAGCACTGCGAAAAGAGGGCAATGCTAGAATCAACAAGGTGTCGGCTATGCGACCGGGTCTGGCAAAGATAATTGAAAATGTACATATTTCAAGACATTTTGAAGGACCTGAAATTGACCATTATATAGAAGAGAATGTTTGCTGTGTTGCTTGGGCTGACACCAGGTCGTCGAAACGAGTTCATTGACAGTCAATAGGCCAAAGTACGAAGTGTGGTACAATCAATTATGGATGTGAAAACATGGTGGAATTCAACACTAGAGTTGGTTGAACGAGCCCACCGATTACGAGAATTCACATGCGAGTGATTAAAGAATCCAAGATACTGCGTCTACAGGCTACGCTTCCCAACACACAATGAATGGACGATTGTGAAGTACGTGATGGATGTTGGAAGGCAATTCCGATACTGGACCCTGTGGATGTCAAAAAGGCATACAGTAACTCTTCATCGTGTCATCACTGTCTAGAATGACATATTCCATCATATGGACGGCGTTATGCTTGCTTTGGCTAAGAAAACGACACAATTGAAGAAAGACTCATACTGTGCCATAATGGTTGCACGACAGTAGCTGTCCGAATATCATGCTAAAGTCAGTCCAACTCCCGGTCTGCTTCTCATTTCGGCAAATATTCTTGATCTTTTCTGGAAGTTGTGATCATTGAGGAAGTGGGACAAGGCCATGGATATTAGTCCCAAGGACAAGATTTGTTATACGATCCAGTACCAGGAGGCATTTTTGAAGTATGTGGAGAACAAATACTTCCCCAAACATCGACAAATGTCGGTCATTAACCCCGAATATGTTCTTCACCGCAATGTTTTCCCTGCTGCAAAGGCTTCTGGACTTTGTCAATCATCTTTTGATTGATATGATTTGTCCAGTGATTATGAAGAATACTTAACACCAAAAGTTTGGCTGGAATAACACTCTGACGAAGCGATCGCACAGCAAACTTGTTGACAGCTGCAAGGCTCTATTTAAATTCACCCCCTGATGCAACAAAGTACTGGGGGCAAATTAATCCAAATCTCAATGATTACCACTCCGATCACATGGAGATTAGCAGTCTATTGTGGCTACCAGATATCACCAACTGGTTGTGCCGACAAGATGAAATGCACTGAATGTACGCTAATTTCTCAAATGTGGCACGCGACATATTCTCTACTATACCACATGGTGTTGGAGTGGAGGCCAGTTTTTCCGTTGGGCAAAACGTTATTGGCTGGACACTGTCCAAAACCACTGGTGAAATGCTTGGGGAAAAAGTCATAGTAAGGCAGTTTGCACGTCGCAATAAGGGAATATTGGCGGATAATGTCCCAGTATTGGATAACACGGAAACTGAAAACCACTTGGAATTTTGGAAAGAAGCGGAGAAAAGAAAATTGCACTACAAGGTCCATGACTTTTTTGAGATGTGGCAGGGCAGCCAAAACCTACATGCCACACAGGTGGTATCTCGCTCTCAAAACAAGCAAATGCCTACCATAGGATACATCTCAGATACCGAAGAGATCATCACAGCATCCTGGTCAGATTTTGAAAATGATATTGTGGCTGCATTGAAATTGTCAGAAAGATCACGTTTGCCACCAGCTTGGTCTGAAAAAGACCTCCCTAGAGGATGAACTCATGTATTAAACACCTGCCGAATCAAAACGATTGACAGTCATCCAACTGAATGTGATGAGGATAGTGTGCCTGAAACCATTTCCGACACTGAAATTTGGCTTAACTGGAATGGTGATTTGAATTATCCCAATGACAGCGAAGAGGACTGCGAGGCAGAGAATGAATCCGACCTACAGCCAGACAATGGCAGCAAGGCTTTGGAAAACCCAGGCCACTGGGCCATGAGTGCCGCACGAAATGTTCCTGAATTGATTCGGCCAACACCGAGGTCCTTGAAAATGGGTGAAAATGAGTTAATGACTGTCAGCACAATGGAAACAAGGAGGAATAAGAGAAACAAGAAAAAGTAGGACAGATTGGGTCAATATGTTTTAACCAGGTTCTATATGTTGTTTGACCAAAAATTTCATTTAGAGAAATATTCTGGGAGAATAATGAGCAGTGGAATGAGGATAATTGTTGATAAAAAAGATTATAGCTGGCGAAATGTAGTATTCAGAGAGATATATCAATTTGGACAGAATGAGAGACGCCTGTGCAAGAATATCACTGGGTTCGGCTTTGCCAACGGGTTGAGTCTCGAATATCCAGAAAGCCAGCGAATATGTCCAAATATATATTGATATAATTATCGACAGCAGCAGATGGTAATAATTGGATACATTATAATGAGTGTCAATGGAGCGTTAATGATTCTTGGTCTTGCGTCCTGGGTAACCAGACCACCAATAGGTTGCAGACAGTCATACACCATTTCTGGCCACCTTTATAATCAAACAGACTGCGATACCTTACATACCCTATCTTGACAATGAGCGTCAATGGAGCATCAACGATTGTTGGTCGTGTATCTTGGGTAATCTGGATGCTAACAGGTTGTAGAGGGTCATAATCAAAGTATTAGGCACCTTTATCGGAAAAAGAGAAAGCGACATGATCCCTGCCCTATCTTGATAATGTGTATCAACGGAGCGTCAACAATTGTTGGCCCTGCATCATAGTTAATTACAGTGCGATGTGGCCAGTCTTTTCTATTTACATCGTTTTGACAGTTTTCGAATGTCAAAAGGCTCAAGAACACCTAGTGGTAGCTCTGTGAATGAAATAAGTTGTTACTGTCCCAGAGGATGTGGTGGGAATATCCCATACATATTTGACTATAAAGGCTGCCATATTCTTGTTTATGGATACTTATAATCAAGTGCAACTCATATTACCAAAGCTGCAGGACCAACAATTGTTGATGCACCATTGACACTGATTTTCAAGATAGGTTAGGGAGCATTTCGCTATCTCTTTTTACTATAAAGGTGGCCAATACTGCATTTATGACTGTGTACAACCTGTCGCCCCCCAGATTACCCACAATACACGACCAACAATCATTGACACTCTGCTAACGCTCATTTTCTGGATGTGGTAGGGCGTGTGTCTTTGTTGATTGTGACCATCATGGCGGCCAATACATCCAAAACAGTCAGCAATGTACCAATGTTAAAATTTGGCATCTAACAGCAGCATATCTGAATACGACTATAAATAGTGGAATCCGAAATGGAAATCCGGAGATTGGAACCTATGGGTCAAGCCTAACCCCGTACAACCCGCAGTTTGATGGGAACAGGTCCAGGTTGAGCCCGTGAACAAGCAGCAGCTTGGGCTTTTGGTCGGGTCTGGAACCGAACCGACCCATTTTCGTGTTCTAAACCCGGACCCCTGCCAGGTTACCCAGACCTGTTGCTAACACTAATACTACCCATCAGTGACGGGTAGCAGATATTCGGCAGACTGCAGAGTATATAGACTTCATGTCATTTCCATCTCATCTTCCGACATGATGAAAATTCACAGTCTGTCTTTCCCAACTTTTGGTCTCACTCACTCTGTCCGAGATTTCATGGATCCTCAACACCTGGTAGTATCATATGTTCTCACCCGATGCCTACACTCCTTGAACCAAAAGATCTCTTTCTCATGCAGTCCATTTTGATGTTGCAAGGAGTGCGGTGTAGTGTTCATGGTGGGCTCTCTGCCTTCTGGCTCCCTCCATTCACTCCAACGCCATCCACAGTGATGCAATTTGAAGTTCTCTCAATGGGCGTGTTGAGGCGCTTCTCCGATTATGCTCGACTACCATCTGTGGCCAGATATTGTTTTATTCATACTGTATTCACTCTGGTTGAAGTATGACGGAGCCTATGATACCCCTTCGACCTCTGAGCAAGCCGGCACAATGGCGGAGCTCCCACCTGCTACCCATAGTCCACTGTATCTGCTCCCAGATTGACCAAATGTATATTTATACAGAGACTTGAATAATGGATGCTATATTATGAGGTAGCGAATGTTGTCACTGTAACAATGCTAAATATGATAACATGAAGTGCCTTGTGGTTATGTAAGAACCACTGCAGTGAGAGTACCACACCAAGTCTCACACAGCGCTGTGCAGCGGTCTTGGCTGCCCTGGAAGTCTCCTGCTGAGCTGCGTCATGGTCTCAGCTGCTCTTGACATTTCCCGCAGATCTGCCCAGAGGTCTCAGGAGCTCCAGAGTTTGACCATCCTCTATGTCAAATCTCGTAGCATCCTGAATGCATCTCCATACCTGCAGGTGCTTTTAGGAGCACCTGAGAATGGTCTTGCAGAGTCTGAGAGCAGATGGCTTTGCTCCAGGGTGGTCTGGGAGCATCGAGGAGGACTTAAAAGCACTGGTGAGATCACCCGGAGTGTCAGGGAAGATTGCGTGTTGCTTCCTGACTGATTTACATTTTGCTGATGTATTTTAACTATTGTCATGAGCACCATTGCCATAATCACCATGAGCCTGTAACTGAATATGTACTCATACACTCACAATTGGTACCAAGCACGGAGCTAGTGATAGCAGTGGTTTTGGACTGTCACTTCGGGTCCGGGTCCAGGTCCAAACCAAACTGTGGCCTGATTGGGTGTCTGGGATGTCATTCAACCCGAATCATCAACTCAGATACGATTCGATGGAGATCTCCCAACCTGTCTGAATTAGCCGGGTTGCCAGCGGGTTGCCCAGCCGGTCCATCAATCGATTCATATAAGGCTCTAGATTTGCAGTTTTATAATTGTATCTTATCAACATTGGGTAATCTACAACCAATGCTATGTTTGAGTATATTTTGCAGTTTGCAATAACAATTAATTTGGAAGCCATGTTTTTCCCATGATATATTGAATGTTATTGTATCAAGGCAGTTAATAATACTGTTATGCGGTCGAAGACCCACGTGATGCCGTTATTATCACCTATAGATGATCACATACCTTTGATCATCCATGAATGCTCATCGTCAGGATGAGGCAGGAATTGTGTGGTTATTGGTTTGCCTCTTAAGGCAGCTAATATTTCATCAATGGATGTCTGTAATCAATCGGAACTTAGATTACGAATGATGTAAAGCTACAAATTTTTGGCGTTCCATTGACGCTCATTCTCAGATTGGGGCAGTCACCATGTTTGTGTCTCTATTGCCGATAAAAGCTGCCAATATGTTGGTTATGTATACCAGTGACCAAATCACTGTTCCATTGCCATATTTACAAGACCAGAAATTGTTGATGCTCCATTGAAGCTCTGTTGATGCTACGTTGACGCTCATTGTACTGTATTGTCCATTCAACATGCACTGCCATTGTGAATTGTTTTTATAATCATTTGATCATAACGGTTATCTTTATAACAGATTGAGACTTGGCCCTGTGGGAAAGTTGCATGCAGTATTAGTCTTCTACTGTTCACTAAGATACTATAAATATTGATATATCTTGCGAAAAGATTCATTGCATCTGCAATATATGTATTTATCAACCGATTTTCCCAAGCAACTGCTGACTATTTGCCTATGATATATCTCGAAATGAAACTCTCGGGCAAGTCTCATAATGATGTTGGTGAAACATGGATGCTTTCTGCCCACCTTGTTGTTGATCTCCTTATTCCTCCTTGTTTCAACTGCATTCATCGTCGCCAACATCATTGCAGAATGTCTCTTTGACATCTTTGTTGGCTGAATCAATCCAGGAACATTTTGTGCAGCATTCACATACCACTGCTCTGGGCTTCCCGGATCCTCGATCACATTGTTCTGCCCTCTATCAGATTCAATGTCTGCTGTGCAATTTTCTTTGCTGTCAATTGGTTTATCCCAGTTGCCATTCCAGTGAAACCAATCCTTGGTGTCTCAAATGGTTTCAGGTACGCAATCCTCATCACTGTCGACTGGATGACGGTGGATTCTTCTGATTTGGCTGACAGTTAATATTTGAGTTCTTCCTTCAAGGAGGTCCTTCACAGACCAAGGTGGTGGCAAAGGTAATTTTCTGACAATTCAAATGCAGCCACACTATCATGTTGAAAGAGTGACCAGGATGCTTCAACGATGTGTTCCACGTCCAAAATGTATTCAACTCCAGTGATCTGCTTGTTTTGAGCATGAGATTCTTTTTGTACAGCGCATAGGTTTTGGCTGCCCTGCCACATGACCAAAAAGGCATGGACCTTGGCCATTCGGTGCAATTTTCTTTCCTCCACCTCTCTCTTCATTTCAGAGTCATTTTCTGTGTTCCTGATATTCAATACTTTGTGATCGCCACCCAAAATTATGTTATTGGCTTGACCAAACTGCCTTGCAAAGACATTTTCGTGCAGGGTCTCGCCTGTGGGATTTAACTGCCTCCAGCCGATAACATCTTGCCCAACAGAAATACTGACCTCCACTCCGTCACCATGTGTTATGATCCCGAATATGTCATGTGCCCCATTAGAGAGATGAGATTACTTTGAGTGCATTTTCTCTTATTGGTGCCACTAGTCGGTGATGTCTGGTAGCCAAAATGTAATGCTCATCCTCATCGGGTTGGAGTGGTAATTATTCAGAGATGGATTAATTTGCCCCCAATTCTTTGGTGCTACATGTGGTGAACAAAAATAGAGCCTTGCTGTGGTCAATGAGTGTACAGCCCGATCGCTTCGTTCCGGTGTCGTTTCCAACACATTGTTAGGTGTTGCGTATTGTTCATCATCGCTGCGCGAATCACATGGATTAAAGGAACATTGATCAAATCCTGAAGCCATTGCAGTCGGGAACAGATTGTTGCTTGGTACACAATCGGGATAATTGATCAGGACACGTAGATCGTTGGCACAGTATTCATTCTCGACACAGTCCAGAGAGGCGACTTGGTATTGGGTAGTATCGGATGTCTCCGCCTCAGGATTAATATCCATTCCCTTGTTCCACTTCTGAAGCGATCGCATCTTCCGTAAGATGTTGAAGCTGTGTACAGACATGAGAAGCATACCCATCATTGGAGTCACTCCAGCATATTATTTGCACAGTGTCTCTTGCATTAACGTTGCAGCAAAGTACAATTGTTCTTTCCATTGAGTTTCATTCTTACGCAAAGTTCACATAATGCCATCCATGTGATCGAACATGTCGTGGTTACAAATGATAATGCGACGCAATGTGACCGTATACTTGGTCGACATCCAGAGGGTCCAGTATCTGAATGGCCTCAAACCTTCCATCATGTACTTGTCAATCGGCCATTCATCCTGTTTTGTCAAGAGTGGCTGGTAATCACTGTATTATGGATTCTGGAGCCACTCTCGAGTGAATTCTCATAATTGGTAGGCTCACTTAAGCAACTGCAGTGTCGAATTCCAACCTGTCTTCACTTACATAATTGGTAGTACTGCAATGCGGACTTCGGCTATTTGACAGTCAATGAACTGTTTTTGATGACCAGGTCTCAGTATGATCAATGCATCAATCATTTTCTGGTATATGATGGTCACTTTCAGCAGTTTCAAAATATATTGTAATACGTACTTTCTCAATTGTCTTGGCTACACCTTGTCTCATAACTGACACCTGGTTGAATTGAGTATTGCCCTCTTTTCGAAGTCTTTGACTCTTCCCAATCTGTATGCGCTCATTCACTCCAAATTGCTGATCATGCTCATGGGCGTCCCAAGATTTGGTGTGACCTATTACACCGAGCTTCTTTCTGAATAGACCAAAAGGCAGCTGTATGATGTGCACCGTACATGGTATGTGGTTCCGCAGTGCAGGCCACTCGATTCCATAGGCTTCAAATGTTGCTTGCAGCTCACAAGCCATAATCAAATTTGAGGAAGCGTTATCAGGTGTAATTCCGAGTACACAGCCGTCGGTAAGCTCAGAACGATCAAAAAAGTCCTTGAAATGTACAGCTAGTTCTGCCCCAGTCTGTTGGCCCTGACCAATAATGAATACTGAGCTTAGCCTAAAGGAAAAGAATAGGTGATCAACCTCATCCAAGGCAAGATGTACTTCTCGCAATACCCAATTTCGATCCATATAGTAAGTAATGACCAGCGTTATGGCTAGTTTGTTTGTTGATATGCAGCTGTCCAATGCTAAACTAACTTTATTTGCTGACTGCAACTGCTTCTTAATCGCATCCACGGTCCATGAGTAATCCCACCAGTTACTGTTGCTTAGAGACATGGTAGACGGCAGCACTAGGCGACTTCAAAATGCTGTACATGACCGTCATCGCATGAAACTTGATACAGTGTTCCACCGAGTGCGAGCTGAAACAAATGATGACATGGGGAACCTATTCCACGTGTCTTGGTGTAATTCAGAAGTTTGAAAGTCCTTAGCTGCCAGTTTGGAGTGTTCTGTCTTTCAATTCAGTTAATATAAATCAATCGTAAATGTCAAATAAGAATTTCCTTTGCGAACTAACTATTTGTATTCCTCGACTTTCTTGCCTCTTAAGAATGGCCGAAGCTGGGTTGGCGACCCTCCAACTAGTCAATTCCGTAGCTTCCGGCTCTGGTAGGATGTTTAACTCTGTGATGTGAGTTTGTGCCGCCAAGTATTTCCCCATTGAGCTGGTTCCATATTCTAATTGATGGCAAAGAACTTGATGGCAAACAATACCTATGATTGGAGGGATGCCGGTATGCTCAATTCCGCAGTGCAAATATAATCTTCACAAAGGCACATTGTCTAGAAATCTCCGAAGCAATAGGGCATTTTGAGCCTACATTATTAAAGCCCACCAAGCATTGATGATAATTTGTAAAGTAAGGTCACTCAAATAATAAATAAAGACAAGTTTATGTTTGGAAGAGACCAAAACCTCTAACAATGAGGGAATTAAAGATTCTGAATCTCACATCGCAGTAGGAATTTCAAACCTCCGGAATCCGACTCCTGAGACTGCCGAACGTGATGTTATAACAATGTAGAATGTGGGTTCTGGAATATTTTCTCTAGCGCTACAACCAAAAATAGTCAGATTTGCGAGACGTTGAATGTATGTTTCTGAAGTTGAATACAAGAACATATTGATGAGACTGACCGCATAAAACTCAATTTAAGCACAACGCAATACATTCCGTTGCGGTATAGCTGACTGAGCCTTGACACAAGTTGTTGACATTCCGGGGGCGTTAAATTGTAGGAGGTGGATGTGACATCCTCATTAGCATTGTTGCCTATACCGGTAGCTGATAGGTTGATTGTGGGTTAACGTCATTCCATAGCCCTGAATTTATCCAAGATGCAATACCAAAAATTGTTGAAGTTCCATTGACGCTCATTGTGAGAAGGTGGTAGCGATATCGTCACTTAGATTTCTCCCCATGGAGACGGCCGTTACATTCATTATAGGCTCCTGCTGTGGCACAGTGCTTTGAGTTTTCAAGACGCAAAACCAAAAATTATTGACGCTCCATTGACACATATTTTCGGGAGGTGGTAGTGATATCATCCGGACCATTTTTGCCCATCAAGGCGGAGGATACTATGATTATGGGTTGATGCTGTTGCATTGCCCATTGATTATCCAAAATGGAAGTCCAAAAATCGTTGATGCTCCATTGACGCTCCTTTTTAGGAGGTGGTTGCGATATTGTTACTAGCATTTTTGCCAATAAAGGTAACCAATGCCCAGATTAGAGCTCGACAGTGTTACACAGCACATAGATCATCCAAGATGCATGACAAAAGATCATTCACATTCCGTTGACGCTCATTTTTGGATGGGTGTAGCGATATGGTCACCAGAGTTTGTGCATATATTGGCAGCAAATACTTCCACTGGGGGTTAATGTCGTTGAACAGCCCTTTAATTATCTATGATGCAGGATCAACAATTGTTGATGCTTCATTGACAATCATTTTTAGGTGGTAGCAATACTGTCTCCAGCGAGTTTGAACAGAGAGGTGGCCTCTATATAGATTCAGTATTAATGTCATTGCATACCCATTGGATAATCCACGATGCATGACTAAAAATCATTGACACTCCGTTGATGCTGATTAATAGGTTATAGTCATATCGTTCCTGGCATTTTTGCATAGAGTGGTGGCTGTCACATCTATTAGAGGTTTATGTCGTTGCATCGCCATTAAATTATCAAAGATGAAAGATAAATCATCGTTGACACTCTGTTGATGCCCATTTTTAGGACGGTGCAAAGAGCATGTCACTTGCTTTGTTGCGTTTGAAGATGGCCAATACTTTTGCTATGAAACGATGCGACTATTCAGCCTGTTGATTGCAGATAGTGAAAGACTAAAACTCGTTGACACTCAGTTGACTCTCACCTTGAACACATCCTAACAGTCATTGTACACTCTACAATTGGTTACAAAATTTGCATAATCATTATTGACAACCAATATATTGTTTTTGTGTATAATTATTTGCATTCCAAAGCTTCATGGCCTCTCAATTTCTGTTCCACCACAATACTAGTTATCTGCAAGATGGATGATGTAGCCCTATTGCATTCCAGCACATTCGGCCACAGATTTACGGCATATCGATCCATTTAATAGTTTGGGATTAGAATAACCCAACTTTCTCACCTTTCCTGATCCAGCACCTTCTCCTTGATTTACATCCCCTACCATAAGCAATTTTCCACAGCGCAACCATGTGCATCAGGTCTAAGCGGTGAATTATGCAGTTGATCCACTGGATCAATGCAACATGATGGCGGCCAATTGTACTAGTTCATATTGCGCTCTGACTGCTCCTTCCATGACTGGTATGACATCACTGACCTAAATTAGGTTTGTAAATTTCATCTCAACTTTACATTTTGCATTTTCACATGATAGTAATAGCTAAGCCGAAATCAAGGTAGTTGGTTGCCTATCAACTTGGTTTGGCATGATTCACTGTTGCATGGTGCATACGACGCTTGCACATATAGAGACCAATTATCATGTTTCACATTTTGCTCACTGAAATAAATGCAAAGCTCACACCTACCAAAATGGTTACACCAATTGCATTTCCAAGAGATATTTCGTCAAAAATTGCAATTTGACTATCTATTCCGCTGGGGAGGTATGAGCCATCACCATTTCTTTATGTAAATTGAATCTCAATGTGGTAGTTAGTTTGGGATGCAATGTGCAGGTGTAAAATCTTACATGCTTAATTGCCTTCGTTTTCTTGATTGGTGATGAATTAGGCTCCATACCGAGAATGTGGGATGCGATGTGTTTGTGTGGCTGTGGTTTCCCAGCACCAAGCATTATATGACTACTTCCCGGTAAAGAAGTTCCTTGCAGCATTTGTGCTATTCAGGGTATGATATTAAGATTCTCCCTAGGCTCTCCAAATGTTATTTGTACAGGTCTGGCTGTAAGTTCATCCTTTTCGGGCTGAATTATTGGCGGAATCTTCATTTCTGCTGTCCCCTACTTCGCATCTCTTTCACTGATTTTGTTGGCTGTGTCCCACCTTCCCGGTTGTGTCACTTCATCACGTTTCATCAGCTTTGGCCGAACTTTCTGCCTGTTTTGCTGTACTGTATTGGAGATTGTACTGATCACCCAGCTGGTTTTGTCATCATTGCCCAGCTTTCGCAGCTCTGTAGCTTAATCATCTTTTTCATCATCCTGGTCCTCTTCATTGTTGGAACTTGCAAGATTGCTCAGACTGTCTCCAATAGCATGGAACATCCCTTGAAATGATTTGGCTGGCTTTCTGGATGTGGATCCTGCATTTTCAGTGTTTTTGTGATCTTCCTGTTTCTGATTTATCGCTGTCTCTGCGTCTTCAACTGCCATTGTCGCCACTGCGCTTTCTCTCTCCATATCATGATCAATCCATTGCTCTTTTGCTTCGTTGCTCAAAATATTTGTTTCTTGCATTTTCGCAACCGCATTATTCATTTTGGATTGCAAGCTGCACAACGCTCCGAGGGCTCGGAAGGTTTCTGGCTGCTACCCACTACTGCCTTCATTCGCTTGATGACGTTGTCTTGTCCAGAGGTTGGTTGAGTTGCCATATTCCCTAGCTGGAAGTGGAGAAACTTTCTTTTCGGAGTATTGACAATTGCATTTTGAGTTGATTTTGTTGGGCAAGATATCGGATGTTGCGAGATATCGACGATACGGAGGCGACCTGCGACTATCATGTTGAGGATGGTACCTTAGATCAACAGGAACAGTGCACAATCTGCATTTTAACGATCACTCAATTGGGACTAGTTATACTCACTGTAGATTTTGTCTTGGTTTATAGCGTCAGATTCCAGTAATATCCCTGGAATTTGTTGAGAAAAACATCACCAGACCAACTTACCGAAATGCATGCAACGATTTGAAACCCCTGCAGCATTCAGCACGAGTAGAAGGTGCAAGTTGGCTGTTACTCATTCCCTTTTGACTTGAAGCTAACTATATATTCTTCACGACTTCCCACTTCTTCCCGTTGTCATCTTTCTCTCCTATTCCACAGCAGCAAATCATGGTTACACCAACACCTCAGCCAGGTGAGAGCAGTTCTGTATTGAGCGACAAGATGGATGCCTTCTCCAATGCATCACTAGTTGGAACACAACTACAACGCAGGCACCAGTTAGTATACTGCGATACTACCACTGTAGCCACCTGAATTATGACCTAGGTTGCCCATTTAAAAACAGTCCATAAAACTGGAAGCAGCAAAAACAAGAAGCAGGATGTGATCAGATGTGAGTATATCCAGATTGAGGTAGACCGGCATCAATTAAGTGTTAAATATACAGCAGGTATACGTAGGGAATATCATGACCTATTTACAGTGGCCTGTGATGGGAAACCTCCATGGTCATCATAGTCAATTATGCTCCCATTCTGCGACATTGAACATCATGATGTTGTCAGCTCTGGGATTTCCGCTGATGAATATCATGATTAGTGTCCCAAGGAGTGGACACAACAGGCATTGAATACCTCAAAGAAGGCTACGGAAGCATATATGGTTGAGGTAATAATGAAATCCCATTTTAAGAAGCAACTGATTTCTTGGAGGTTTTCAACATGTCTGCTACTATGGCAAGGCGAGGAGGTTGAGTACAGCTAGAGAAGTCCAATATGCTCCTTGCCTTGAATATTGCCAAAATGGCCAAAGGGGGGTTTTCGGGTGCCACAATAGAGGAACTGCAACACCTAATTGAGAAACCTCATGCCAAGAAACGGGCAATGCAGAAGCAGGGAGTTGTGGTTCCTAGGTATAAAGAGGGGAAGGCTGCAATAGAAAGTCACCTGGCTGTGCTATGTCAAAACCACAGACAGCTGCCATCCTTCCCAAAATAGCACCTCAAAGAATCCACAGACACGATGGAGGCGGAAAGGCACTGGTGCACCATCCCTCAGCTGACACAAACAGCCGACACCAGAACTGATAGCATCTCTGCCCGGTACACCCCCTCTGTCTGGTACACCAACTCTGCCCGGAATACCACCTCCACCTGGAACACCACCCGCAGCACCCTGTGTCAATGAGGCAGCACAAAGTTCTCAAATCAACAATTTGCATCCCGGACCTGTGTATTCAGAAACTTACTATTACTAATGGTTCTAGACAGCTGCTTGAGGTCCGAGTCCGGGTCAGAACCGAAAGCTCACCAAATATTCGGTACATGTCATCTGTACACCGAAACTGTCAATTCGGGTATGAGTCAATGGACAGCTCCCAAACCGTCTGAATTGCGCGGGTTGTCAGTTGGTTGTCCAGTGAGTCTGTCTATACATTCATATCATGCTCTTGCTTTTGCTATTCGATAACTGTATTTGATCAAAATCCCTTAACTACTATCCAATAATACGGTTTTAAATACTTTACAGGTTGCAACATTGGCTATTTTGGAATCAATGTTTTTCCTTTTGTGTGTTATATTTAGGATTACCAAGGTGGTCAATAGTACTGTTATGAGCTCATACATCCGCACAACCCCTTGTTTACCCAATATACAAGACCAAAAATTGTTAACTCTCAGTTGATGCTCACTATTAGAATGGGAAAATGACTGTTGCTTTTTTTTTCGCCTATGAAGGAAGTCATTACACCCATTATGCCTAGCCACAACGAGATCACTTTGTAAATACCTGACTTAGAAGACTAAACATCGTTGACGCTCAGTTGACACTCAATATCATGATGGGGTAACAAACAGCTCAGGCATTATTTTACCTGAATTGGGTGCCAATACATCGTATATAAAGTAATACCACAAATCAACACTTAGATATATGAGGATGCCAAGGCAAAAATTGTTGATGTTCGGTTGACGCTCATTTTCAGAATGGGGCAGTGACCATGTCGCTTGCTGTTCTGCCTATAAAGGCTGCCAATAGAATGGTTATGCTAGATAGCGATTAAATGACTTCACAATTAACATACTTACAAGACCAAAAATCATTAATGCTACATTGACGCTCATTTTCAAGATGAGGTAGGGAGCGTATTGCCATAATTTTTGCCTATAATGGCGGCCACTACTTCGACTATGTATAACCCTGACTAAATCTATTTTCAATTACCAGACTTATATGATCTAACATTGTTGATGCTTCATTGACGCTCAGTTCACCATGGGCATATCTGCAATATGCAATCAAATGATTTTGCATTGTCTATAAGTCACATTGTTTTGGCAGCCTTTCTGGTATTGTCATTGACTTTCTCCTTGATCACTACATTGTGCGTTAATAGTACATATAAACATATCCTTTAAAGTATACTTTACAGCGTCTGCTAATTGAAGATAATAATACACTCCAAAATCCCATTCCTTTCGATCAATGGTTGTCATCACTTGCAGCTTCGCTGAATACACTGCTCTGGTCTTCAAAATGGATGTTAGGTGCATTACCACACAGCAGATAGTGTACTAACCAGTGGATGTTGCTTTATCAGTCAGCATATCTTGATCAAAATCTGTATCATGCTGGCTATTCTGGGCATATGATGCAAGAGTAAATAATTCTGCACAGGGAAGTGATGTACGTGAATATGCATATCCGGCCTGCACATGGATGATTTCGGGACATTCATTTCTGGCATTCTAACCGGGTGGTACGGTTGGCTTTCCAGGTAGAGGTGGTGTTCCGGAGAGAGGTGGTGTTCCGTATAGAGGTGGTGTCGGCTCCGGTGTCATCTGTCTGCGTCCGTGGGGTGGAGGTGCACCTGTTCCATTGTGTCTCCAGTACGTCTGTGGATTCTTTGGGGTGCTATTTTGGCAAGGAAGGTATCTATCCATTTGGTTTTGACAAAGCATCGCCGGGTGTTTTTCAATTGCAGCCGTCTCCTTTTTATACCGAGGAAACTTAACCCCTCGCTTCATCACTTCTCAGACTTCGGCGTGAGGTTTCTTGATCAGATACTGTGTTTTCTCTATTGTGGCGCACGACAACCCGCGTATGGCAATTGTGGCGATATTCAATGCCAGGCGCATGTGGGACTGTTTGAGCTGTACATGACCTCGCTGTCTTGCCATAGTTGCAGACATGTTGAAAACGTAGAAGAAATCAGTTGCTGCTTCGAACAATGTGATTCGGCTAGTACGTTAACCACATACGCTTCTGTACCCTCCACTATGGTAATTGAGGTTTATTTCGTCCACTTCCGGGGATTCGCATTATGATATTTGTCCATGACAATCCCAGAGCTGACAGTATCAAGATGTTCGATTTCGCAGACTGTGCGGACAAATGCCTTGGTCAACAATGGAGGTTTCCCTTTATCAGTGCCGATAAATTGGTTATGTAGCTCTCTACGTACACTCTCTGTACATTATACGGTGATTCGATGGCCATTCAGCATGGTATGGATATACAAACATCCAACTGCACGCTGCTTCATATTCTTGCTGCTTCTGGTGTTATGGACGATTTATAAATGTGCATCCAGGGTCATATGCATGGTGGCTGCAGTGGCAGCCTCACATTGAACTAACAGGTATCTGCTGTCTTGCTGTGTGCGATTGTGTGACATATTGGATGAAACAGCCATCATTCTGCTCGATTCTTATCTGGTCACCCCTGGCTGAGGTGTTTGTGTATCCATGATTGCATGGTGTTGAATAGGAGATGAAGATGATAACGAAAAGAAGTGGAAGTCCTGAAGAATCTATAGTTAGCTTCATGTCAGAATGGCATAAGTAGCAGCCAAGTTGTATGTTATACTAAAGTTGAATCCTGCTGTGTATGGCTGCAAGTTGCAGGGGGTTCCCACCGTCCAGTGACTCACAATAGGTCAGTCTGATGTTGTTAGTTTGTTTCCTGGGATAAATTGCTGTGTACGACAGCCGAAATTGAATAATCGTAAGATCAAAATAGGACATTCTTCGAGGGAAAGCATGTTTGCTGATGTCTGTCGCAAAAAATTGCCTGGATAATACATGAAACTGACACTAACAATCAAGTCATGTTGTACAGTTAGCCTAACTATTCCTGTTTTATTGACAGTCACAAGCCAGATTTTGCTGTGTTTAAGATGATTTAACATACCAACCTTGACATAAAAGATGCAGCTTGCCTCCATATGGTCCATATCTTCCAACATCCAACATCTCACCCAACAATAAAGTTAACACAAACTACAATGGTCAATGCTCCAAAAAAGATTCTTTCACCCCAGCCAGCAGGCAAATATGGCAAATCGACAAAGTGTGCCATATGACAATGTCACCAAGCGAATGAGTGCAAGAGTGGCCAGGAAGCAGAGAGAGTCCGAGTCCTTGGGGCGTTCTGCAGCTTGCAATCCAAAAAAAAGCTTGCGGCAGAGCAATGATGAGAAACGCACTTCTTCATTCATGAAGAGAAAGACCAATGGATTGATGATGATATTGAGAGGGAAACTGGTGGGGCACGACTGCGAGTTGCAGTCGCAGAGACAACGATTAGGCAGGAGCAGGAAGATACGGAGACAGCTGAAAATGCGGGATTGATGACCATAGTGCCCTAAACAATATTTCATGAGATGATAGTTACTATTAGAGACAGTCTGAGCGATATTGTAAGTTCCGATGATGGGGAGGATGGGGACGATGTGAATGATGAACAGTCAGAGCAGGCCAAGCGGAGCAAAGATGACGAACCCGGCTGGGTAATGGGCACAATAACAAAACCGGTACAGCTGCGTATGGAGATGTTTCGGCAGTAGCAGATGAAGCAGGGCGAATTGACCCAACCAGAATAGGGAGACACAGCTGACTAGTTCCATGAAAGAGATCAGAAGTACCGCACATCCGAATTGATGGTTCCGGCAATCATTAAACCCCAAACTGATCAAGATGTAGCCGCATCTGCTCAAACAACATTTGGAGAGTTTATCGAGTGTCTTCATATTATCCCTGGAATATCTCAAATACCGCAAGTGACTTCTCGACCAGGAAGTAGTCATAGAAGGCTAGGTTCTGTGAAGCCCCAGTCGGACACAGGTATGCCCGGTCTCATGCCTACCGTGAAGGCTTATTAATCACCTATGCTGAACGCGAAGCCTGTTTAGCCCGTAAGCTATTACCCCTGCATGGAGCCTCCTCAGCTAGTCACCATATTGGTATCAGATTCGGATGAAGACATGCGGATGGGTCCAGCATCAGCAGCGGAACAGATAGGCAAATTGTCATTTTTGACATCATATCTCATTGAAACGCAATTTGTGTACCAAATTTGCTAGGTGTCAGCTTGTTCTGATTTTTAGTTACCAAATTGTGAGACATGATAATTCATCTCTGCATGTGCAAGGGTCGAATGCACCATGCGAAAATTGTATAATCCAGATCAGATTGCAAGACAGCGAATGTGTTCAATTGTTGTTTGCCGATTAGTGATATGTGAGAAAGCAATAGCAAATTAGTGATTAAATATACTAACGCAATGTAAGTGCATGATGTCATACAAGTCATAGAAGGAGCGGTCAGTGCTCGATACGAATGTGTCTCCATGATGACAGTCATGCAGTATTTTTCCACGCATCCAACTGCATAACTCTGCACACAGACCTGGTGCACATGGTTTAGATAGTTGAAATTGCTTATAGTATGTCATGAAAATCGAGGAGAAGGAGCTGGATGAGAAAACCTGAGGAAGTCAAGCGATATTAATTAAAAATTAGTGATATGATCTACATGCCATAAATGGCCAGCCGACAGTGCAGGACTGTGATAGGGCCACGTCATCTCTCACTCGCACAAGGCGCATGGATGTTGATCAGAAATTGTGAAGCCACAAAGCTTCTGGATGCAAACGATATTCATTTGAAACACAATACTGCATGTCAACAATGGGTAGACGATTTGTTGCATATAATGACTGAGTATAGGAAACCTCTTTGTTGTTTCCCCATTCTAAAACTTAGCATCAATGGAGCGTCAACAATTTTCAGTCTTTTACATTGCACAATCAAAGGGCTGCGTTGTCACGTTGCTTCAAAGTAAATGTATTGGTCGGCGTTATAGCGAAAACAGCACACGATACGCTCATTGCCCCAACCTAAAAATGAGCATCCACTCTGTGTCAGTGATTTTTAGTCCTGCACATTCGACAATCAAAGGGCTGCGTTGTCACGTAACTCCACAGTGAATGTGCAGGTTGGAGTTATAGCCGAACTGGCAAATGACATGCGTATTGCCCCATCTGGAAAATGAGCATCAAAGGAGCGTCAACAATTCTGAGTCTTACACATTCAACAATCAATGGGCTGGGTGGTCATCTCCTGCCAAAGTAAATGTGTTGGTTGGCATTGTAGCTAAAAAGGTAATTGACACACTCATTGACCCATCCAAAAAATAAGAATCAACAGAGCACCAACGATTGTTGGCTTTGCATTTCGGAAAAACCAAACGCTATGTGGCAACATCAACTCATAATTGAACTATTCGCCACGTTTCTAGGCAAAAACGCTTTCGAAATCATCACAACCATGTGCTAACAATGAGCGTCAACGGAGCATCAACAATTGTTAGCCTCGCATCTCGGAATATGCTTGCGTTGGGAGCCGACATTACACCATCATTGTACTACTGGCTGCCTTGTTAAACAAACATGCTTGCGATAACATCACTACCATATCCTAAAAATCAGAGTCAACGGAGAGTCAACGATTGTTGGCCTTGCATTAGAGAAAATGCTGGGGCTGAGCAACGACAGCAATTCTAAATCGAACGATTGGCCGCCTTTCGAAGCAACAATGCTTGCGACAACATCGCTACCATATCCTAAAAATGAGCGTTACGAGAGCGCCAACAATTGTTGGCCATGCATTGTCGAAAATGCTAGGGCTGTGCGGCAACATTAACTCATAATCAAATTATCAGCCGCCTTTAGAGGAAAACACGCTTGCAACCACATCTCAAACATGTCCTGAAAATGAGGATCAACGGAGCGTCAACGATCGTTGGCCTTGCATCACAGAACATGTTAGAGCTGTCCAGCGACATTAACCCATAATCGAACTATTGGCCGCCTTTTTAGGCAACAATAATTGGGACAATATTGATACTGTGTCCAAAAACTGAGCATCATCAGATCATTAAGGGAGTGTCAAAGAAGAGTCAACGGAGTGTCAACGATTTATGGTCATGAAACATGGATAATCCAACGGCTGGGCATCGACATATACCCATAATTACCGTAGTGGCCACCTTTGTGGGCAAAAATCCTACTCACAATTCCGCTACCTCCTCCTGAAAATTTGTGTCAGCAGAGCGCCAACAGGTTTTGTTGGGCTCAGTAACCTTCAGAGCAATAAAAGGCCTTGGGTCGATTCTAAATGCTGTTCCTAACAGTCAGTTTGGTCAGTATGATCCTGTATCTTACTTAACAACTATGCATGGAGTGTCTCACAGGTGATACTATTGTCTTGCATGTAGCTCAAGAGTCAATATTTAAGCACCAGCATTCTACTCAACAATAATGTCACATTTGACAGTCTCTCAACTGCAATTACAGAGTCCGCAACTACCTACAGCCATGTCAGATTTCAACTCTATAAATACATCGTTGGTAGAGAATATGTTATCTTCCAAAAATGAACGAGTCTTTGTTCGTGATTTGACCGACGTTACGTTACAAAGCATATTCGACGCTTGGTGGGCTTCAATGAATGTGTGCTTGAAGTGTTCTATTGCTTTTAATAATTCTAGATGTGCACCTTCATGACGCTTCTATTTGCACTTTGGAATTGAGGAGGCCAGCAGCTCTGTTATCATATGAATCGTTTGGCATCAGGTTCTTCGCCATCCATCAGAACATGGGACCAGCTCCATGGGGAAACACTTCCTGGGAAAAGCACACATCACAAAGTTAAACAATCCAACAGAGTCGGAAGTTTCGGAATTGACAAGTACAACCGTTGATGAAACAGCATTGGCCATATTGAAGAGACAAGGGAGTTGTGGAATTACAATTGTAAGATTGCAAAAGAAATTCATATGTGACAGCTTGATCTTACTTATATTAACATAACTGACAGACACAACGCTCGAAACTGGCAGGAAATGACTTCCTAACTGCCGAATTTCACAAAGGTACCTGGCATCACTACCTCATGTTATATTTGCTTCAACTCACATTCCTTGGAAAGCTATAACAAACCTCAAGCAAGGATGGTCATATAATGCATTACGCAGTGAGCTGGTGCTTCCATTCGCCAGCACCCTTAGCAACCTTTGCTGGGGTGGAACACTCACTGACAGTGGATGCAATTAAGAAGCACATGCCATCAAGAGATAAAGATGGCTTAGCTTTGGATGGGTGGAAATCAACGAACAAATACCAAATAACATCGGTCATACCGTACTCTATGGATCGAAATTAGGCATTGCGGGAAGTACATCGTGCATTCGACGAGGTACATAACCTGTTCTATTCATATATCGAATGCTACTTAAGATTACTAGGTCATGGGTCAACATACTGGACCAAGGCTCACCATACATTTAAAGGAGGTTCTGGATCCTTTGGATCTTACCGACAGCTGTTGACTTGGAATTACAACAGACAATGCTTCTTCAAATTACTCGATGACTTGGGAACTGCAATCAATGCTTGACACCTCTGGTATCGTGTGGCCTGCAATGAGAAACTACATACCATGTATGGCACACACCATTCAGTTTGCTTTGGGTGCGTTCATTAGCAGTCTCGGAGACAAAGGCCGCACCAAGTATTGGGAAGCCCATGAGCGCGATCAGCAATTTGGAAAGAATGAAAACACAGACATTGGGAACAGTCAAAGACTGCGAAAAGAGGGCAATGCTAGAATCAACAAGGTGTCGGCTATGCGGCTGGGTTTGGCAAAGATAATTGGGAAAGTACATATTTCAAGACATTGTGAATAACCTGAAACTGACATTCATATAGCAGAGAATGCTTGCTGTATTGATTACACTGACACCTGGACATTGCAACGAGTTCAGTGACTGTTACAAGGCCAATGTACATATCGCAGAACTACCAATTATGGATGTGAAAACCCAGCGGAATTCGATGGTGGAGTTGCTTGACTGACCTTACGCATTACAAGATCTCACCCGCGAGTGACTTATAAATACAAGCTACAGCGATTACCAGCCACTCTTCACAACACAGGATGAATGGACCATTGTCAAGTATGTTTTGGAAGGATTGAGGCTGTTCCGATACTGGATGCTGTGGATGTCAACAAGGCACACAGCAACCCTGCATCATCTCATTACTGTCTACAATAACATGTTCGATCACATGGATCTTGTTACGGGAGCGTTGCCTAGGACGAAGACACAATGGATGGAAGACTTATACTTCGCCGTAAAGATTGCGCGACAGAAGCTGTCCAAATATTATGCTGAAGACACTCCGACAACCAGTCTGCTTCCCATTATGTCGCATATCCTTGATTCTTTCCGGCAGTTGCAATTATTTAGGGAGTGGGACCAGGTGATAGATACTAACTCTGAAGACAAGATATCTTATACTATCCTATAGCAGGAAGCCTTTCAAAAGAATGTGGAGAACGAACTTGCGCCAAACAGCAATGAGCATCCGTCATTAAATGCGAAAATGTTCAGCACAGCAACTTGTTCCACTCTGGAAGGGCTTCTGTATTTGGTCAATAGTCTTTTGATCCATATGATTTGTCCAGTGATGATGACGAATACTCAATGCCTAACTGCGTGGCCGACATGACACCCGAACCAAGGGATCATGCAGCATGCTTATTGCCTGCTGCAAGGTTCTATTTGAATTCTCCTCCTGAATCACCAAAGTACTGGGGGCAAGTTAATCCAAATGTTAATGATTACCACTCCCACCCCATGCAAATTAGCAGTACATTTTGGTTACATGATATCGCTGACTGTTGGTGCCAGCAAGAAGAAACACACTGAAAGTGCCCTGATCTCTCCAATGTGACTCGCGACATTGTCTCTATAACACTATATGGTGTTCGCGTGGACGCCATTTTTTCCTTTCGGCGAGACGTCATTGGGTAGAGATATTCTAAAACCTCTGGCGAGATGCTTGGGGAAAAAGTCGTAGTTACGTGGTTTGCTCGAGCCAATAACGGAATAATGGATGACGATTTTGCAGCATTGGATTCCTCGGAAACGGATACCAACTTGGAATTGAAGAATTATGCGGAGAAAAGAAAATTGCACATAATAGCCAATGTTCACGACATTTTGCAGATGTTGCATGGCAGCCAAAACGTATGTGCTAAACAGAAGGATTCACCCTCTCAAAATATGCAAATGTCTGCTGTACAATACATTTCTGATACTGAAGAGATCATCAAAGCATCCCGGTCAAATTTTCAACAGAATGGTGCAGCTGCATTTAAGATGTCCGAAAGATCACCTTTGCCACCAGCTTTGTCTGGAAAGAACATTTCTGGAGGACGAACGGAAGTATTGAATGTCTGCCCAATTGGAAGGATCGTCCGTCATCCAACTGCAAGTGATAAGGATAGTGCACCAGACAGCATTTCTGACAGTGAATATTGGCTGAATTGGAATGATGATTTGGATAATCCAAACGGGAGCGAAGATGACAATAAGGTACACAATGAATCTGACACAGCGCGATGCAATGGGATGAAGGCTTCAAAAAGCCCAGTGCATTGCGTTGTGATTGCCGCACCGAATGTTCCTGGATTCATTTGGCCAACATGGAGGGAAATGAAGCAGGCTGACAAAGGGTTGGTGACTGTCAGTGCAACAGATACAAGGAGGAATATGGGGAAACAAGAGACAGTAGGCCTGATTGAGTTAATATGTTTTCACCCAGTTCTATATGTTTCTTGACCGAGAATTTCACTTAGAGATATATTACGGAAGAATAGTGAGCAGTTGCATGAGGATATTTGTTCATACAGAAAACTGTAGCTGGCAAAATGGAATATTCAAACAGATGTATCAATTTTGGTTGAATGAGAGAGGCCTGTGAAAGAATATTTCTGTGCTCAGCTTTGCCAATGGTCTGATTCTCAATCGGACAGAAAGGCAACAAATAAGTTCAAATAATTATTTCTACAATTATTGATGGCAGCAGAGATTAACTATACAATACTTTAAAATGAGTGTCAACGGAGTTTCAATGATTTTTAGTCTTGCGTCCTGGGTACTCAGACCACTGATAGATTGCAAAAAGTCATAAAGGAATTTCTGGTCACCTTTATAGGCACAACAGATTACAGTACCCTCGTGGCACCATCATGAAAATGAGCATCAACAGAGCATCAATGATTATTGGTCCCGTATCTTGGATAATCTAGGTGGCAACTGGTTGCAGACAAATATAAACACAGAATTGGCCGCCTTTATAGGAACAAAAGAAAGTGAGATGCACCCTGCCCCATATTGAAAATGAACGTCGACGGAGCATCAATGATTGTTGGCTTTGCATCCTGGGTAATCCCAATATGATGTGGTCATTATTTTCCATATACATTGTTTTGACTGGTTTTGTTGGTCAAAGGGCTCACGAACACTGGGTGGTAGCTCTGTGAATGAAATACCTCATTACTGTCCTGGAGGATGTGGTGGATATATCTAATACATATTTGCCTATAACGGCTGCCATATCCTTGTTTATGGATGCTTCTGATCAAGTCCCACTCATATTACCGAAGAAGCAAAAGTAAAAATTGTTGACACTCCATCCATGCTGCTTTTGAAGATGGGGTAGGGAGCATCTAGCATTCTCAATTGTCTAAAATGGCGGCCAGTACTATGTTTCTGACTATGTGCAACCTGGCGCCATCCAGATTAACCAAGATACATGACCAACAATCGTTGACTCTCGGCTGACACTCATATTCAGGATGTGGTAGGGCGCCTGTCTCTGTTTGTTCTGATCATCATGGTGGCCAATCCATCCAAAACAGTCAGATACGTACCATTGTCAATGTTTTGTGTATAACACTAGCCTATCTGAATTCTACTGTAAATAGTGAAACCCGAAATGCAAAACAAGAGATTGGAACCGACAGGTCTAGCCAAACATGGTAAAACTGGCTGTTTGAGTGGTCAATATCTTGTTTGGATGTATTGGCCGCCATTATACACAAAAAAATCAGAGAAACGCTCCCTGCGCCATCATGGAAATGATGGTCAATGCAGTGTCAAAGATTCTTGGATTTGCATCTTGGGTAATCGGAGTGGTGATTGGTTGCAGACATTCACAAATGAGGTATTGGCCGCCTTTATAGGCAAAAGAGACAGTGACATCCTCCCTGGCCCATCTTGAAATTGAGTGTCAACAGAGCGTCAACAATTCTTGACCTTGCATCTTGGGTAACCAAAGTGGCGCTTGATTGCAGACATCTATCACCAAGGAGTTGGCAGCCGTTATAGGTAGATACGCAAGATATATTCCAGCGACGGCCTCCCGGACATTAACAACTCATTTCGCTTACAATGCTGCACCTGAGAGATGATAAGCCATTTAGCATAGAAAATGGTCAATTCTTCGTATATAGACAAAAACAGCCACATAGTAATTTGATATGACATGATGAAAGGCAACAACTTTTTGACTCTCTGTTGACAAGCATTTTCAAGATGGGGTGGGGAGCATGTTGCTTACTCTGTTACTCATAAAGCCAGCCAATACTTTGATTATGCATAGCAATAACCAAATTACTATGAAATTACCTGACTTACAAGACCAAAAAAGAATGAGGCACTGTTAATGCTCATTTTCAGAATGGGGGAGGGCACGTCTCCTATGTTATTTTCCCTATAAAGGCAGCGAATAACTTATTTACAAATGTCTGCAGCCAATCACCACTCAGATTATCCAAGACAGAATATTCAAAATCGGTAATACTCAGTTGATGGTCATTTTGCCCCTTGTGTATCTGCAATATGTAATCATTTCATTCGGCATAGTACATCGTTGATCGTGTTTTGGCAACTTTTGTATTATCCTTATGTACTTTCTCCTTCATCACTACATATTTCTTTAATAATGCATAAGATATATCCTTTAAAATATACTTTAAAGTGTTCGCTAATTGAACATAATAATACACTCATAAATCCTATTTCTGTCTCTCAATGCTCGTGTTCACTTGCAGGTTCACTCCATCGGCTGCTGTCCTCCCCATCATGGATGTCAGCTGCGGTACCACACAGCAGATAGTGTACTAACCAGTGGATGTTTCTTTATCAGTCAGCAGATCTGGAATATATGTTGTATCGCACTTGTGATGCTTGGCACTTGCATCAGGATTGAAAAATTGAGTACTGCAAACAGAAGGATGTATATACACATATCTCAGTGGAACACGTTCAATTTGGGAAGTATGAGCTACCTCAGGGTCACCAGGAGGCACAGGTCGCATTTTGCACTGAAGTGGCATCTGTTCTGGTATCGGCTGTCTGGGTTGATCTGATCGAGGTGAACCTGTGCCTTTACACCACCAGCGTGTCAGCAGATTCTGTGCTGTGCAATATTGGCAAGGAAGGCAGACGTCCATATGATTTTCACATACTATAGATGCATGTCTTCCTATCACACCCTTGATCTGTCCATACCCAGGACATTCACCTCAGAGCTTCATCTCTTCTCAGACTATGGTGCAAGGTTTCTGGACCAGGTATTGCATTTTCTGTATTGCAGCGTGTGACAGCCCTCCTTGAGCCAATTTGGCCATACTCAAGGCCAGGCAAATGTCGGACTTTTCTAGCTGTACCCAACCTCCTTGCCTTGTTATAGTAGCCGACATGTTGAAAACCTCCAAGAAATTTGTTGCTACTTCTACATACGAGATCAGGCTATTACCTCTACCATATATGGTTCCACAGCATCATTTATGGTATTTAAAACCCGTTTGGTCCTCTCTCAGGTACACTTATCACGAACCTTCTGCGTCAAACTCCCAGAACTGCCAACAAAATGACATTCAATTTGTCAGACTGTGCGGACAAATGAATTTGTTCTCCATGGAGGTTTCCCATTATGGTTAGCTATTAATTGGTCACATAGCTCAAAATGTACACCCCAGCCGGACACGTTACCGGCAGTTGGTGGCAGTCTATCTTGATATGGATTTACTAACATTCTATCGGGTGCTGCTTTTTGGTCTTGCTGCTTCCAGCAATACCTACCATTTTTAAATGCAGGTTCTGGTGCGAATGTTCAGTGGCTGCATTGGCAGGGTCAGGATGAATTTACTGGGGTCTGGATTGGAGCTGCATCTCGGTGGGTAGCATATTTGATAAAGCGCCCATTGGTCAGCTTCATTCTGATTCACTGGCACCTTGGTAAGGACATCCGGAGGTCGTGATATGCTGTTGTAGAACAGGTCAGGAAGATCATAACAACAAGAAGTTGGTAGTCTTGAGCAATATATAGCTTGCTTCAAGTCAAAATGGAATGAGTAATAGCCAACTTGAACATTCTAGTCATGATAAATCCCACCACGTATCGCTGCAGATTGCACTGGTTTCCAACATTCCTGCAATTTGCAGCAATTCAGTCTACCATTGTTTGTCTGGTTACCTGATTATACAGAGGTGAGCGACTCCCGAAATGTCATATTTATAAGATACAAACTGCACATTCTTCGACTGACAGGATGTCTGGTCATGATTGTCTCCAGCAATTACCAAGATGTTATATGAACCAAATACTAGATGTAATGTAATGTTACGCGGTTAGCATTGCTATTCCCAATGTAGCCTCGGTCAAAACACAGATTTCACTTTATTCAAGTTGATCAAGCATACTAACCTTGACAAAAATAACACAGCTGACCTACAAGTGGTCCATATCTTGCAACATCCAACATCTTGCCCATTAACAAAGTCAACCCAGAATACAATGGTCAATGCTCCGAAAAAGAACCTTTCATTACTTCCGGTAATCAAATACAGTAAAGTGACACAGCACTCCTCATAAGAACATCAAGCGAATGATGACAACAGTGGCTTCCACGCAAAATGGTTCCAAGCCCAAGCAGCATTGCATAACTTATGATCTGAACAGAAGATTGTAGGTAAGAAAACAGGTCAAATGCACGTTTTGAGCAACAAAGAGAAAGAGACATGCATGGATGATTATGTGGATAGAGAAGAGTGGCAAGACTGCGATTTCAAACTGCAGAGACATTGGTTGTGTATGAGCAGGAAGATATGAGAAATCCTCAAGAGGCGTGATTGACATCCACAAAGCCTGAAATACCATTTCAGGAGATGTTAAATGTTGTCAGCGATAATCTAAGCTATCATGCAAGTTCCGATGATGAGGAGGATGGGGAAGAGGAGCAAGATAATGAAGAAAATTTATTGTGGGGTAAACTGACTGAAGATGACAAACCTGTTGTGTGGTGTCCGCTGTGCTGAATCTCTCTCAATTGACCTAAACTCACTGACTCTCTAGGTCTAATTGACATGTACCCAAGAACTATAGTGCATGCGGTTCTTCCGCGCTCAACTCTAAACCACCTCACATGATGACAACACTCAAATCCGTCGCCACACTCCTCCCGGCTGGTATCACCACTGTTGTGCTTAACTCTGAAGATAACACACATAGAGCTTGCCTGAAGCTCCTCCAAATGATCAACCATGACTGCAGCTTCCCCGCAGAAATCAACAGTGGCTGCAGCTTCTCCGAAACAATTATCTCTTTGTTCAATATCCCTCTCCTGCAACTTTCACATCCACCAGCTTCACATCCCGTCAGAATAATCCTCCAATCCGGTATGCAAGACCCTCAAGACTTCCTCATCCTCGACCTCGAGCACTGTCCTCTGCAGGCGATTTGTCTTATATCTTGATTCCGTAGCCATTGACTGGAACAATCGGCCAATCCCGATCTACAAGCCACGGTTGTGCCAGCGAGTTGTGCGCTCCTTCGACATACAAGACATTTCTAACAACCAGTTCATTTCTACGGCCTCCAGGCAACCGAACCATCAACCCTACGTCTCCATGGTCGATGGCTTTACCTGCTACTTTTCCAGCAAAATTGCGGATCTCCCGCTCTTCTCTCTTGGTGTGCTCCGTGTACCAGTCAAAATTTGGCTGATTTCCACAAATGTGACTAGTGGTGGTATAATCCCAGTAGCAGCTCTCCTTCGATGGGCTCTCTCTGTTAGTAACAATCATCAAACAGTCCTCAATAGATGTCGTTGTCGTCGCTACGACTGCAGCTGTCTCTGTCGGTGTGTCTGCTGCTGCCTTAGTTGGTGCTCTCCTCTCCACCGGTGCAGTGCTTCGACAATACCGTGGAATGTGCCCCACCTCATGGTGTCTGTAGCACTGCTGAGTATGCCTGCGGCGATGCTTCTCACTCTCATAACAACTACCATTGCTCTCACTGTCAATAACACGGGACTTCTGGGACTTCTGAGAGTGCATTGAATTCCGCTTCTGATTCTTCATCCGAAACATTGAGAACATTGCTGCCACCTCCGAATCGTCGTTTTTCTGTCTTTGCCCTTGATGGGTTTTCTTCTTCACAATATCCTCCTCCGGTTCGTTGGCGATGGTGTCAATCTTGTCGCAGATCAACTGGGTGAAACCCCTGCAAACATCATCTTCCGGTACTCCATTTATCAGGTTATTGCTGTGATCGCTCTTCGGTATCGTACCACTACCAGTCGAACTGTCGGTATCGGCACACAGGTTGATGCCGTTCACATAACTCTGAATCATCGATCAGTACTCCTGTACATTGTTACAATTGCTCAACTTCGCCGCTGACATCTCGTCACACAAAGCCCACACATCGAGCTTCACCTTTGACTTGTAGTTCTCATTCAGCTGATGCCACAGCACCTTCACATCTTTCTGAACGCCACACTGCTGCTGCAATGACCTCTCCATCGCAAGGAGAATGGTTGACCGCATGATTCTGTACTGCTTCTTCCATGATTCGAGCTCTGTTGCATCTTCTTGTGCTTGCTCTGTACTGTTGACGATGCCAAGAACCTGCTTCTGCTCCAAGAGTATTTCAACTTCCAAACTCCAGCTCCTGTAGTCCGTACAATCAAACTTCTGAATCGAGATCACTGCCGATGAGCCATCTTGTCGTCCATACAAGTGTCAAGTCTGCCAGTCTGTACTTCTCCGAGACCATGTTGATCATGCCGCAATTCGAGTCGAATTGGTTAAATCAGCGAAGTGCCTGGGCGCATAACCTGTTGTGCCGTGTTCACTGTGCTGAATCTCTCTCCATTGACCTAAACTCACTGACTCTCTCAGTCTAATTGACAGGTACACAAGAACTAAAGTGCAGGCGGCTCTGCCGCGCTCAACCGTAACCCAACTCACGGGATGACTGCACTGAAATCCGTCCCCACAAAACCCTGCTGCATGATGCGCACAATCTCCAAAATGGTATAAAATTGAATGGAGTGTTTTCAAAAACAACGGATGAAGCGTGACAAACTGATGCAATTGGATTGAATAGAATCTGCCGACTACTTCGGTCAGAGTGATAAGATGTATGGGGTTGCAGACTTCAGGGTTCCGGCAGTTGTTCATCTGTAAACAGAAGAATCTGCAGCCATATTTGCGCTGACAACATTCTAAGAGCTAACAAAGACTCTAGATATCATCTGCTGCAGATCTCAAAACGAGTATGGGACTTCTCGACCAGGATGTTGTCAATTGATGCGATGTTTCTGGAAACATCAGTTACACAAACACATTGCGTCTATACCGCCAGACTCACAATGCGATATGTTACTGATTCAGCTAGCAAGGTGTGTTGAATCTGCAAGCTGTTACCGCTGCATATAGCCTCCCTGGCTCATTACCAAATAGAAATCGTATTTTGACCAAAACTTTTGGAAAGCTCCAGCTTCACCAGAGGGGTCAGTTGACAAATGGCTATCGTTAACAATGTATCTCTTGGCAATGCAATGTGTGTACCAAGTTTTCCATGTACGAGATATTGCTTAATTTCAGTAACAGAATTGTTAGATATAATAATTTGTCTGCACATGTGCGACAGTCATACAGGCCATGCAAATGACCAAGACACCAAAATGAGTTGATAGATGACCAAGGGTGTTGATATTGTCTGGTCTGTTACTGTTAAGTCAGAAAGCAAAAACTAAATTAGAGACAAAATTTACTAACAAAATGTTTGTCAGCGATATCATACAATTCATAACAGGAGCAGCTAATGTTCAATAGAAACATATATGAATAATGACCGTCATATGGCGTTTTTCTATCTATTCAACTATACTACTCTCTGCACAGACCTGGTGCACATGGGCAACAATTCGAAAATTGCTTATGGCAGGTCATGGATATTGAAGCCAATGAGGGGTATGAGGAAGCGTGAGGAAGTCGGATGATGTATGTCAAAAACAAGTGTATTTATGTACATGCAGTGAATGGCTGGCCAAAAGCGCTGGAACGTGATAAGCCTACCTTATTTATTGCTCCAATAATGAATATAGTGGTGGATCAGATATTGAGAGGTCTCAAAGCTTTTGAATCCAAATGATTTGACACAGAAACAATGTATTGGATGTCAATAATGACTATATGCATTTTTGCACACAACTGTTGAGGATACAATGAATGTTAGTATGTCATTTAGGTGACCATTAATGGAGCGTGAATAATTTTCTATCTTCCATTTTCAGCAATCAAAGGGCTGCATAGTCAGATCCTTCTAATCTGATTGTATTGGCCGTTTTTATATGTCAAAATGAAAGCCACACACTTCTTGCCCCATTTGATAAATGAGTGTCAATGGTGTATCAACAATGCCTGGTCTTGTGAGTCCGATAATAACATAACAACTTTGTTGCTGTGATAAACATTATAGTACTGGCCGCCTTTATCAGCAAAAATGCTACTGACAGCATAGCTACTATTTCCTAACAATGTCCATCAATACAGTGTCAACTATTTTTGGTCTTGTATTTTGGATTATCAAAGTGGTGTGCAATGACATTAACTCAAAATCAAAGTAGTGGCTGCGTTTATAAACAAGAATACCAATGATAGTGTCGTTACTGGATCTTCAAAATGAGCGTCAGCACTGAATCAATAATTTTGAGTCTTGAATGTAGGATAATCAAAGAGCTAAGCAATAGCGTCAACCAATAATCCAAGTATTGGCTACCTGTTTTAGCCAAAATGCATCCGACGATATCACTACAACCACAGAATCATTAGCCTCACTGGAATGTCCAAGATTTCTGGGGTTGTATCTTGGATAATCAGAGGGCTGCGCACCAGCATTAACCTATAATCAAAGTCATGGCTGCCTGTATTGGCAAAATGCTAGTGATGATATCGCTACTATGTCCTAAGAATGAGCATCAATGCATTGTCAACAACATTTGGCCTTGAATCTTGGATAAGCTAAGGTCTCTTCAATGGTGTTAACTCATAATCAAAGTGCCTGCTGTCTGTTTGGGCACAAATGCTACAGACCATTGCACTATCGCCTCCTCAAAATGAGCACCAATAGAGTATAATCAGTTTTTATGGGGACTCAGTCAGTTATACAGCAATAAACTTCATTCAATGGTGCCTGCATTGAAGTTTTGAACATCAGTCTCGTCAATATGTCTTTGTATACAACTTCTCAAACATGCATACAATGTCTTACAGATCTTACTTGTTTCTTGCTTGTAGCTCTGGAGTTGGAATTTCAGAGCCCGCTATCTACTGAACAATATTGTAACCTTTAACACTCTCTCGATTACACTTACCCAGCATGTATACTCCTGTAGAGATGTCGGATTTCACATCTTCAAATACCTCATTCCAAGAGATTTTGATTTCTTCTAAAATTGAATGTGTGCTTATCCGTGATTTGAGGGACCTTACATTTCAAATGATATTCTGTGATTTGTGGTCTTCTATGAATGGAGGCTCAAATTGTTCCATTGCTTGGAATAAATCATGACATGCTACATTGTGGCAATTCAATTTCCACTGCGGAATTGAGGAGACCTGCAGCCCTGGCGTCATATGTATCGGTTGACATCAACAGCTTCACCATGCATCAGAACGCGGGTCCAGCTCCGTGGGGCAACATTTCCTGGTCATAGTGTAAATGACAAAGCTAAACAAATTGACAGAGTTAGAAGTTACTGAATTGACCATCTAAACAGTCAATGACACAGCATGGGCTATACTGAACATTCAAGGAAGTTGAGGAAGTACAATTGTAAGTTTGCAAAGGAAATTCATATTCAACATTCAGCTATTGTATATATCAACTGAATTAACAGACAAACCCGTCTGAACTGGCAGCTAAGGACTTTGTAACTGCCAAATGTCATCATGACACCTCGAATAGCGTCTCCCAGTTACGATTTGCTCTTGCTTATATTCCATGGAATGCTATGTCAGGCAAAGAGCAATGATAGTCATATAAACCAGTACGAAGTGAGCTGATTCTACCGTCCACCACCACCACCACCACTAGCGTCGTTGCCCGAGGGCATACTCACTGACAGTGGATGCATTGATGAAGCAATCGCCATCAAGCAATACTGTTAGTTTAGCTATGGATAGGTGCACATCAATGACCAAATTAGCCATAATATCGGCCATTGCACACTGATGGATCAAAATTCAGCATTGGGAGAAGTTCAACTCTCTTTTGATGAGATTGAAAACCAATTGTTTTCTGGCTTCAAAAGCTAATTAGAGATGATAGGTCAAAGGTCAACAGACTCAAGCAAGGCTAGTGGTACAGTCGAAGAAAGTTCAACATCTATTTGAGCTTACTGATGGCTGCTTACTTGGAGTTACAACTGATAATGTTTTCTCAAATAACTCGATTACTCAGAAATAACCATCAACCCTTCAGGTCTCCGGAATTGTGTGCCTGGAATTGAGAATCCACTTAACATGCATGGCGCACATCATACAGCTTGCCTTAGGTTAATTGATTAGCAGTCTCTGTCCAAAAGGCAGCACCAAGTAAGGTAGAGCCCATGAGCACAATCCGCAATTTTGGGAGTATGAAAGCATAGGCATTCGGAAGAGTCAAAGCCTGCGAGCAGAGGGCAATACTAGAATCAACAAGGCATCAACCATGAGATCGGGATTACCAAACATAATTGAGAAAGTACGCATTTCAGAAGATTTTGAAAGTCCTGAAACTGACCTGCATATAGCAGTAAATGCTTCCGGGCCTGAGTCAGGTGACACCAAGTTGTCAGCATGAGCTGATGGAGTGTCAAAAAGCCACAGTACAAGTCGCAGTACAACTCATTATGGATGTGACAACGTGGTGGAATTCGACATTGGAGTGGCTTGAGTGAGCCTACCAATTAGGAGATTGCATGTCTAAATAGCTCCAGAACCCAAAATACAGTGATTACTGGCCAGTCTTCACAATACAGGATGAATGGACCATCGTCAACCATGTCATGGAGGTATGAAGCACATTCTGATAATGGACCCTGTCGATGGTGAAGAGGTACACATTTACTCCCTATCATGTTATCACCATCTATAATGACATGTTCCAGTATATCGATAGCGTTATACGAGCTTCAGCTGAGAAGAATTGTCATTTAAAGAAAGTCTTGTACATCGCTGTGAAGATTGCACAATAGAACGTCTCCAAAGGATACCCCAAAGTTCCTGTAACAACTGGTATGCTACTCATTCCACCACATAGTGTGGATACTTTCCAGAAGGTGCGATTGTTTGGGATCCAGAACATGGGAATGGGTACTAATCCTGAGGACGAGACATATTGAACTATCCAACACCAACAGCTGTTTCTGAAGTATGTGGAGAATGAACACTGCGTGAATATAGACATTTGCCTATCATTTAACCCTAAAGTGTACCGAGCAACTTCTTAATCCTCTCTGTAATTGCCTCTGGATCTGGTCAATCTTCTTTCGATGCATATGATTGCTCCATCCATGATGAAGTATACTTAATGTCTAACAATGTGGCTGAAATGACACCCTGACAGAGCAGTCGTGCAGCACACTTATCAATAGCCGCAAGGCTCTGCTTGAATTCAGCATCTGAACCATGAAACAGCCAGGGGAAGGTCAATCCGGATCTGAATGATCACCACTCCGACACAATGGAGATGAGCAGCACATTTTGAATACCAGACATCACCAACAAGTGGCATCAACAAGAGGAAATGGACTTAGAGTACACCTATTACTCTGATGTGGTACACAATATATTCTCTATGATACCAAATGGTGTTGGAGTAGAGGCCAGCGTTTCGCTTGGATGAGATTGTATCAGCTGGAGACAGTCAGAAACTACAGGTGGGACCCTTCCCGAAAAGTCGTAGTATGGCAGTTTGCTTTAGCTAGTATTGGGATATTTCCAGGTGATGACCCAGCATTGGATACCATGAGCATGGAAATGGACTTAGAAATAAACGGAGAGGCTGAGGATAGAATATTGCACAGAATGGCCAAGGCCCAAGACCTTTTCGAGATGTGGCAGGGTGGCTAAAACCAACATGCTGCAGAGAACAAATCTTGCACATCAAGCAAGCGGATGACAGCCATAGAATTTATTTCAAATACTGAAGAGATCGTCAAAGCATTCTGGTCACTCATTCAACATGATGGTGTGACTGCATTTAAATCGTTGGACAGATCTCCTCTGCCACTAGCTGTGTCTTGAAAGAACCTCCCTGGAGGATGAATTCAAGTATTGAATGTCCAGAAAATAAACAGAATCGACTGTCATCCAGCAGAACGTGATGAAGATAGTGCACCACAAAGTATTTTCGACACCAAGATTGTTCTTGACTGGAACGGTGAGGTCAGTCATCCAATGGACAGCGAAGATGGTTAGGAGTCAGTCATTGGGTAGGACATTGAGCTAGACATTGGCATTGAGGATCCGGAATTCCCCGAGCGGCAGGATGTGAGTGCTGCCCAATGATTCCCGCATTGACTCAGCCAATACGGTAGTCTACGACAAAGGCTGAAAAGGGGCTCTTGATGGTCAATGCAAAGTAAACCAGAAGAAAGCAGGGTAACAAGAAAAGGTTGTACAGTATACATCAATATGTTTCACCGGGTTCTTTATGTTAGTTGCCTGAAAATTATGTTCTGAGATATATTATTCTAAATTGGTGTACAGTCAGATGTGAATATCACTTGATAAACAGTTGAACAGCAGGCGAACTGACATATATACTAAGATTTATAAACTTCATTGGAATGAGAGTGAACAGTGCAAGAATGGTACCGGGCTCACCATTTCCGATGGGACAAGTCTCAATCAGTCAGAAAGGGAACCAATGAGTTCAAATCATTATGAATACAATTATCAATGACAGCAGAATTTAACCAGATATTACATTAAAATGAGTGTCAATGGAGCATCAACGATTTCTGGTATTGTAACTATGGTACTTGAAATGTGATTTGGTTGCTGTTATGCATAACTAACATATTCGCAGCCTATATAGGCAAAAGGGAATGTCACACAGTCACTGCCCCATTTTTAAAATAAGCATCAACAGAGCTTCGATGATTTTTGACTTTGCAGCTGTCGGTAATTTCAGTTGTAATTGATTGCAGACATCCATTGAAGAGATATTGGCTGCCTTAAGGGGCAAAATCAAAAGTGACATTCTCCATCAGCAAAATGTATTGTAGCCACTGGGAGCCTCCAGTAGTGTGTCAGAGGAGGCAGAGTGTAAACTTAGACGTGTCAATGTCAGCCAACAATCAGAACATAGGAGGGCATTGTGGCCATCCTTCAGAGTAACTGTGATCTCTGATAACTGGTATGTGAGCGCCATGGGAGCAGTTGTGATCTATTTGGGAGCACCTGGGACTGTTGTCCAACCAATGCAGGAGTCCCAAACAAACTCTGAGAGATGTCTGGGTTCTAATGAACATTGATTCAATGGACGGCAGGCATTATCTGGGATTCTCCTGCTGTACCCAAGCAATAAGAATACCCTCCACATATAATGCAGACAGTATTGCTCATTATCCACTTCTAACTCATACTATAGTACCCAGCTTTTCGTTCATCATTCTATTGCTTGCATCGCTACATTAAGGAGAACCAAAGACAATCACAAGTGATTCAAAAATGAAAGCAGGTAACACTGACACAATAACCCAACTAAGCGATCCAATGATATTAATCGAACATTGTCTCAATGTCATCCAGTATATCAGCCATGCTATCAGGGTAGACAAAAGCTGGAACATACAGTTCATTAATGGTGTATGGAAGCTGGAGATACTCCAAGTATTTCCGAATGATTCGGGCCTGACATGTGTGCTAAATTGAATTTGAATGTTGTTAGGCTTGATTTGTGACATCTAAAAGGTTCAAATTGACAGGTTAGCTTGGGGGGAATCAAAATTGAGTTTCTACGACAGAATGATGAATTTGGGAGAAAAAGCAGTATGCAATGCGAAAAGGAGGTGTACCTAATGTGCACTGACAGGTGGAGACGGGGAGTGACAATGGTGTTGGAAAAGCGCAGAATGAAACTGAGGGCCATGAATCCAGGCCACAGAGTACCAACAGGAATCGTGCAGTATCTATCCAGCAAAGCAGCCAATCTATACTGAGTATTGCCGAAAGGGGAAGAAGGTAACGAGTTGGCAATGAAATTGAGGCACTCATAATTGAGGTCAAGGAGATGATTGAGGAGCACCCAACCAGGAAGAAGAGTGGCAACAGAAAAGACCGTATGAAATGCTGAATGAAGCTTCGAAGTCCCAATCAAGGCTGAGGAGTGTCGACAGGGATGGTGGAGCCCCTGTTGTAACAGTGGTGCAGTATTGGTGGGGGGAGAATGAAGCAGCACACAATGTGTAATTGATGGGTGCAGTGGCTTCTGCCGTTATACAATGTATCACCGTGGAAATGCAATATTAGCCATGATATTCATCGTGAGCAACTATAACTGTGACCTCTGTTCCAGTGGTATACTCAGATGATGCACAAAAAAAACCTGCGGCCACAAGTGCTAACATCTGCGGTCCGAAACATTGAAAGAACTGTGATGTGGCTGGCTGTGGCCCCAAGGTATTCGGGGTGAAGAAGAACTGATGATAGATTAAGTCAAGCGATTCCGTCTGTGTGAACCCTGATACCCAATCATCGATAACCTTTGAGAGTTAAGTATCGTCAAACAGGGGCTGCGTATCCTGGATTCAAAGCTCAGTCTTCGATCTTGAATCCAATCTGTACCTACAGATAATAATTTGACAAGGTGCATCTGCCGCATGCCCTCGAATGGTACTAATCTTTAGTTATCACTATCTATGTTTTGGGGGTTTAGAATCATCATAAGTTTAATCGAGGAGCAGAAACCAGTGGAGACACTTCCATCATGTTGGGTTTGCAGATCAATTTTCATGGATCGACCACCGTGCAATTGACACACAGATAGTATACCTACGGGAGCACCTGCTGATGCCCGTTGATGATGCTCCACTTCACTGGCTAGTTTCAATGCTTCATCAACCAGCGAGTACTTCCAATTGGGAAATGATTCGCCAGGGAGTCTTTGTGAATCCAAGTGCCTTTGTATACTGTTTTGCTACCTCAAATCTAGCCTCATGGTGTTGAGAAACGTTGCGATCTCCACTGGCCTTTGGTTGAGAAACACTCCGATCTCCACCCAGCTTGGGAAGTGGGAGCACCTGGGCGGGTACAACATCCAACTCGTGTAATATGTTGATTATTTAGTTTTGCCATTCTAGCATTAGCGGTGCCATGGCCCCAGCTGGATGTCACAGATTTGGCATTGAAGTATGTATAATGACAGTATCGGCCAGGCTCCATTTTATTGACAGTAGAACCCTCGATGTTTGCAATATCTTATCATGGTGTGCCTGGCCTAGGAGTAGGATTTCTTGCTGGTTGTCCGTATTGTAGTCTTCGATATCTGATGACAAGGTGGACTCTCAAGGGTCTTACCTGTCATCATCGCTCATCTCCTGATCAGTATTGTCACTATCCTGCTTCAGAAGGACATTGGAGTAGACATCTTCTTTCTCGAACACTATAATCGAAGGCTGGATTGAAAGTTGAAACATTTCATTAGCAATGAAAGTTGGCTGTCTTCTTGAATGCATGTGCAGTTGCTCTCCCAAGGCGTACTTTATGACTCCGCTGTGGACAGTGATTCCTCACATGGGTGGCCGTAGATTCCATGTTGATTAGGTGAAGTTGGGGAATGTAGAGGAAAGAATATAAGGGTAAATATACAATGAAGTTGAATAGAATAACTGCAACATAGGGCAATAAAGAAACACTCAGTGTAGAAAAAGGCAATTCGAGGCGTGCCTGGAAATAGTCCAGAATACAGCTCGGCTGTTCATATTTTCATTGTTGATGCTAGGTTGTTGCTGTGATTTAGGAATCATCAGGTGCATTGGATTGAATGGATTCTTCATGCCCCCAATTCCCAAATGTTAGCACTCGTATCCAGGTCTGCTAACTATACAAGAATTGGAGGTTGGTTTAAGGCAACATACCTGAAATTGAGCTAGACGTGCCTGAAGATCTCAACCCACATGATAAACTCGAGACATTTAAATGGTTGTATCACTGACTTACTCTCCGGGCCGGACATATGTACTACTGACAAATAGGTTAATTAAAACCTCATCTGGTTATGACTCCACCGAAGATAGTTCACTATGCCTCTAGTTCAAGCATAAGAGAGGTGACCATGTGGCACAGAATTGTCGAATTAATAAAGAATCCTGCAGGACTTGGATGGTGGACAGACTTGGGACCTTGGTGAATGGTAACAATTGAAGTGACATGGGTTCAAACTGAGTTTGTAACTAAAAGTGGATAAATAAAAATCCCTGAATGCAGTATACCAGTTGAAAGGACACCGTATTGTCATGATATTCAATTGCTTTAGGATTCTGCAGCCAGAATAGCAGTCAATCAGACAATATTGTGCGGAAACTTTCACTTTCAGCGGTCTAAGTCTGCTGAATTCTCAAGAGGTATCCAGTCAGTATAAGAGAAGAGGGAGAATTTGCATTTACAAATGAGAGATTCTACATAGAGAAAGAATGGTAAAGGTACAATGAAAAATCAGGGGTAATCTTCTCGAGTCCAGTTCTCGTCAATACTAAGCTTGCTAGTGAATGGGTCATAAAGAGTCACTTACATTAAGATGTTGCGTATAATATCTTGTAAACACCATATGATTTAATTACAAATACATAATAATTCTCAATGCTACAATGTTGACTTATCATAAATATTGGAATTCAAAGAAGTGCATAGGAATGATATAAATGCATTATGAAGCTTATCTGAAAGCGGAAAGAAGCATAACAGCATGCACTTCCACCAAATTGAGGTGCTGGGAGTGTTCAATCGGCATGCAGGACTCAATTGAATGTAATTGCTACGATTGCACATTCGGCATACTTTGACAGTTACTTGTACACTCAAAACTGTGTTTGGATAACTCGAGCTTTCATCCCAATTCTTTCTTCATACACTCGACTGATTGGAAATTGGTGGAAATTAGATGTTGTCTGATGATGTGTCGTGAACTTGAGGTGTTCATGATATGCGGTGGGTGGGAGCTTGCCAGTCAACAATTGCGCCTCAGAGTAGAGACTGCCATTCAGACTCTATCACTTCGAGTTTCCTGATGGAAATCGGTTGACATAATCTATTTTAAAATACAGTTTTTTGGTAGCCCAAATATTCCAGTTAGTCAAAATGCAGTTAGGTCTGCATTAGAAGCATTGTGAACTTAAGCCTGTTTGAGGAAGTGTGATATACAGGTCAGTGGGAGTTGCCGGTCATTTGCAGAGTCACTGAGCAGAAGTTTCATTTAAAGTTCAGTTTCTCATACAGCAGCTTGCTTATGTAGTCCAACCAACTGTATTTAATTTCGAATCTTGCAAACCTACAGGTCCGAACATACTTCTTCGTCTGAAACTAGTCATGTGTGGTTACTTATCGCAAAGAAATCAGAATATACGGTATGTGTGAGGTGCACACCTTACTCCAAAGGATGGGTCGATACGGAGCATGACAGTTATGGTATCTTTGCGGCAGCCCTCAGATACCAATCAAACATAGATTGAGTTATTTGCTCAGGCTGAGCAGGATGAGCCACACCTGCACCTAAAAATTTATTGTCAGAAGAATAACACTCTGTGTGTACTGGCAGCTACGGATTCAAACGATTCTGGAAGGAAGGAAATATGCTGTCAATGGAGCAAAATGAATGATTCAAGGGTAATGCGAAGTGGGTGTACATGGTTCAGAGGTGTGCCTGGAATGGGAGCATATGCCAATAATGAGTACCTGCATGTCGAAACTAGCCTTTGAATAGAATATATGTGCGGTGTCAAATTTGAGACCTTCAAACCCGTCAGGAGAGTGAATCTGAGGTGTGTCTGAACTTCATAACTGAGTGAGGTCATACTAAGCAGTATACTTTAGATAAGTCTGGAATATGCGCGCTGTGTGTTAGGATGAGATACAGCAACTTGTTATCACTTCGACAGTCTTTGTATCGATGGATGATTAGATATATACTTTGTGGGATCTGACTCAGGAGAGTCGAGAAGTTGATAGTGATTCTGTTATACAATTAACTCAAAATTATTCAGCATTGATGATTCAGTAAATATACCGAATTCTTTCACAATTCTACTCTCTGCTGCACATGAAATAGACAACAAACAAACAATTTGAATCGCACTTGGAGGTTCAGGCAAACCTGAAAACTCAAATCCCATTCTCAGATTTAGGTATCACAATTCAGGATGGACAATTTACAATGATGATGAGCAGTAACTGCAGCTTTGACAGATTCTCACAAAGAATAATATACTGCTCAGCAGAATTTAACTTAGTCAACCTATAACCTAGCACAGCTGCTTTTCATCACATATCGGATCATCGAAATGAGACTATGTTACAGTATACCACATATCTGTTTATCATTGAATTCATGTCATATTCATCACTATATTCCACTACCACAAGATGGAATCATACTCTAACCAATACTCCTGGACTCCTCACGAGTGCTTTATTTTTCATACAATTTGACTATTTTGCATCAGGTGGTGAAATTGTGTTGGTTGAATGTTTCCAGAGGCATACATTGATCACACTGCACTGATAATGATTGTCAATTGTCACCACAAGAAGCCATGACGTCTCCTTGCTCGGTAAGTTACGTCGTATATTCTCCCCGACACTCCAGAATCCGGAATATTATCAAAGCCATGATGTTCTGTTGGCTCATCTGGCCATGCAATACACTCATTTGTGCCACTCCTGAGAGCTGCTGGGGATCACTCACTCTGGTATCATAACCACTGGGTCCAGTGATCAATAGCCATGTGTATGAAACTCTGTTTTTCCCAAGTAGAACAACCCTTGCAAATTTCTGCCACTACTCATTCAATACTCAGAAAGTCTGAGTAATTACTGCTTCATCTGCTGCTGTGAGATGTAGGCCTGTCCCACCCACTTTGGGTGTAGTTACAAACACAGAGGGATTCCGTAAATCTTGGAATCTGAGTTGAATTTCTGGGCACTCATCATTGCCAATTTCGGCATACATTTAGAAACATCTTAGTGATCCTCAAATACCATTGCGAACCACCTCTTTCAATAATGAATTTGACCTCACAGAGGGCAAACTAGCACCGCATGTTGATGATGAGGTGCTCAAGGCAAGGCACATTTACTACTTTTCAGTTTGTGTAGGAGCACCTTATTTGTCGCTGTATCTTCATCAGTTTCGGGATACTCTGCTCATGAAGTGGCAAGCATTAGCTGAAATGTGACTCAGCCATTGGAAAGTTGTAGAATCCACCCAAGTGTTGAGTGGCCATTCATCGTACCATTGTCCTGAAACTTCATTCTGATGCTCCGTATCTCCCATTAGCAATGAGAAGCATGCAAGCCGCAATCATTGTACTCTCAACGTGGCTAAAGCACCTTCTGAAGTGTATCTTTCCACAACAGTCTTTAGTTTAGTTTGTGCTTTCTCTGCCCATTTGAAATCTATCATGTGTACATTCTCCATCGGTATCCGAACAAGTGGTTTCCCATTCGCCAGTTTCGATTCTCACCACCTTCTCATAGTCCAAAGCTATGCAATTTTGTTCATCCGGTGTGCCGCATGCTATGGAGTGCCCTGGTCTTCACTCCGGATGGCATGCATCAAACGCTTTACTGCGGAATGCAGTACCTTGGCGCCATGCTTTTCCATAACAGGATCATCCTCTGGATCTTCAGGCACACCTCAAGACTGCCCCATCATCTGAAATCATCAGTCATAGAATGAATGGAATACCAGCGTTGCAGTGACTTGAAGTTTGAATCCAATTCTCCCATTCATCGACATTCACCAGCCTACACCATTTTTTATCTTGCACTGATGGGACCTATCAAACAAGCCACAACTCCATGAACAGTGGGAGAGTTGGCCATTGCTTCATGGTTTCACTCTAGATGTTATGGTATCATATGAAACATGGTGGACATACCATTACTTTTCCAGCTCAATAATGTTGGAGTTTAGATCCTTGTAGGTGAGATTCGCATTTTCCATGTGCAACAAGTCAATGAGATTGAATTTGGTTCCATATGTCATCTCGTCACTGACTCTCCTGATAGTCTCTGCAACTCCAGGCATTGTCACCACCAGGATTGGTTCAAGGGCGGACATAAGGGCATGATACCCAGGGGGTGGAGTTTTCAGGATCTCTATGAGGCAGCGGGGCACTGAATTATGTCTACCCAACAGATACCATTCCTGTTAGTCACCAATCATCCCGGGAAAGTTGTTCTGTACCATACTCAACCACTCTGCATTGGTATTCCCCCACAACATTGACAGCAGTAACCTCATTACAACTTTCTCAGTCAGCAGTTTGCATCTCATTGCTGCTGCCACTGAGGTGACACTCTTTCCAAGATACATGTCATCTGCCACCAGTGCTCTTGGCATATCAGCATTCCAAACCCATCTCCACACAATGAACAATATGGCCCAAACATGGTGTGCCAGAAACCATGCTCCATGGAGGCCTGGAATTGAATTCTACTGGCCTGCAACATGGTCATCTGTTGATTGTCGAATCTGATGGGCATTTAGCAGCCTTCATGCCTACTCAAGACGTTCATGTTTACATATGTCTTTGATTGTGTTGAAAACAGTGCTCAATACTGAACCGGTAATATCAGGATCCAGGACAACCTTGCCATCAGCTTGCTCCTGAACCTCTCTTGCATCTTCGCTGATCTTCTTTGCATTCTTAATGATCTCTTTCAGTTTCTCCATGGCAAGTTGGGCTGATGGGTTCACACTCCTACACTTATGAAATTAATTGCAATGTTAGGTATTTCACAGACATGTATTTGGACCCAACAAATATGTGGACTATAATCAATTCTATTCACTCAATCAGAACTTACATTGATACTACTATTACTCTCATTCCCAGGTGCCTCCTCATCCACCACACTTTCATTGTCATCAGATCCCTCTGAAGTCTAAGTGTACTGATTAGTAGTGGGGTATGACTAACTGTCACAACGCTAGAGGTGATTACCTCGGCCAGCCTAATTAAGTGCTCTGCAAAATCCTTCTCTGTAGCTGTCTTCATTTCTACCAAAAATCATTTAAAATTGTATCCCAGTTTCAATTGGAAGGGATTAGACAGGAAACTTTTGTATGAAATCTGACCATATAGAGAGTCATTCATCATTTGCCCAGGTGGGGAAAATCCCATATGCTCTTCGTACAATGCTTTCTGTATTACGTTGCATTTGTATATCGTAGTCAGATGGTATGGTATCTTCAGACAACCAATTTTGTTCGATGTAATCAATCAGCTCCTCCCAGTGCCTCACATCTGGGTACAAAAGTTGTTGTTGATTGCTCAATATCTGGTCATTGATGATGTTCGGCACTCAATTGATCACAACCAGGAAAGTTGGCTTTGCCAACTCTGGAAGGTTAACTGTCACTGTTTGGCCCACACTGTCTCCAAACCCATTGCTGGTCGCATGCTGTCTCGTCTTCCATTCTTCCTTCACTCCCGAACCTCACATGCAGATTTGTTCAAAATTCCCTCAACCCACTATTTCCCAATCCATTTGGCATTATCAATATTTTCCAAAGGCCGCCAGTTCATGAATGTTACCAACGAAACTGAAACTGCAGTCTCCCAGGGCAACGAACCATCTCGATGCTGTTTCAGACAGTTCTGTCCCCCGATAATAAACTGACGCTTCTCTTTTTGAATCCCAGTCACCTGTACTTTTTTCCACTTGTTGAACACACTAAAGTTGGGTTGCCTCATTCATTTGGCAAATTGCTTCAAGGAGAGTTCCATTTGGTTCAGACTGATTGGGGCTGTACCTTCTGCACTGCTGAAGTCGAACTGATTGTCACTCTCACGATGTGCATTGTGTTTTTCATAGACAATCTCTGCTAATGGGGGCAAATTGGGAATCCCAACTATCGCTGTCCAATGGGGATCCACAGCTTGTTGATATCGTACTGTTGGGAAGCCAATGGCAGCTCTACCAGGTGCACCGGGAAGTTCCACTGGTGCAGTAGACGTGGAAGATGTCAACCGAATGACTTGATTGTTTGCAGGTGATTCTGGAGGTACTCAAGGTGTTCCAGGAGATGATGGCCCATGTCCTGTAATTTGCTGAGAGGGGAACATTTGAGGTCCACCATATCCTTCTTTGTGGAAATCATATGCTTGCCACAATGGCCCATAACTTAGATATCCTTGGGTTGCACCAGAGCATCGTTCTGAGCTTGCTGTAATGTTGAATGGGGCAGGTTCGTAGAAGTGGGGAGCACTTAGAAATGGTGCCTGCGAAGGTGGGTTACTATACCACAGAGGTGGATAAAATTGATTCGCAGATTGCCCGAATTGAGTGTCTTTGCTACGTGTATTTCCATTCTTATCTTCTGATACTCCCACATTGTCATCTGGGCGTTGTTCTGAGCCAAACCACCCACCTGTTGGAGCCATATTGGTTATCATTGGCAGAGATCTGTTCATCCACATCATATATGAATGCAAGATCACAGTAAACAAATAATCAATGCAATTGCTAATTTCAAATGACCTGGGGTATAGTTAAGAATATTCAAGGCAGCAATGCCCTTCAGTGGAATGATGGCTTTTTATATCCATTTCATTTGTCATGAACTGTGGTGTTTCACTCTACCTTAGATCCCACGAAACCTGGCTGAGACAAAGAAATCTTAATCACACATACTCCCCCTGTCTGTGTCATATACTCGAGGTCTGTATACTAGGATCTTGAATAGATGCTCATGTGTGTTGAGTTTATGCCTGTATAGGTCATAGAAGGGATATGACATGATATTTCAAGGAACCCAACAAGAACAATTTCCAGTTCGCAGGTTATCATGACTAGGTGTTATACACTCACAACATGTGTGTTTAACCTGCACTTCATTCAATATGAGGCCAAATTTGTCGAGTGGCAACAGTGATGGCTTCCTTACAACCTTCTTGTATACACCTTGTTGTCTCCACAGGATCCATTGACCAGTAAAGAATCGTAAATGAAGAATATATTCTACCACCCTATCAATTCTGAATGATCATTGAGCAGGCATACAGCCAGCCAAGAATCTTACCAATTCATTGTATGATGCTAATGGTATGCAGTGCTTGAGGCTTGAGCGTCGATATAAACCGGCACAATGTGGCAATATTGCAGTATACAATAAGGGTAATGGTAGTAGCACCTGATGAATAGTATTTAGAGAGAATGCAATAATGACATATGAAACTTTCTTTGGTAACAATTTTCAGTAGATCATGTGCAGCATTAAGGTGTGGGATTTACTAGATATTATCCTAGTTTGTGAAGAAAACTGAGTGTAAGATGACTATGTTTTTACACCTCCGCTGTATTTGGTGGGGTGTGATGTGGCTATGAAAGTGATACGCTAACCTGAGTTACCTCGCTTTCAAACAAATATCCCAGGGGCTAAAATCGAAAAACCAACCATACCCTCTAAAACATCATCGAGATTCATCCGAACACTGAGTGTTATTCCATTTTGGTCATTACTTCCTAGAACCATGTAAAACGCTTTGACTGCAAAAAGCAATTATCCAAAGAGAACCACCTGGAAGCTCCTTATTACCAATATCACCCGATATTGATGAATACAGGGCTCGTACCCAACAGAATTCTACCACCTGCTGGCTGGAATTACCCTAAGCCATTATCATTTGACTACAGTAGGTGCACCTTAATGGCCATTGACAAGCTGTCAATTAATGATCTACTATAGGACAATTTACCAGGAACACCACCACCTGAATATACTCCCAACGAAGAACCTATAGACTCTCAGCAGTCTGATCTCACCTGTACACCTGATTGAACAAGGGAACTGTTCATAGACAGATAGTTGGAGTGGAATATGCAGGTGCAAAAGCATATGGTAAAGCAACTGGATTGTGCAACTATCATAAAAAGAACTGAGAACAATGCAATCCATGCCATTCATTTCAGTCTGCCCGTGGTGTTCAGCAGACTCAAATATTTAGCCAGCCACCGAAAACATAGTTAGATCAACATCTCAGGTGTGGACTGGACAACATCAGAATCAAATCATTCCAATCAGCAGATGCCCTGAGAAAGCTTCTCTATGAACTGAATTGTGGGCTTCCCTATGATGGTTGAATTGAAGACGACTCACATATCTTCGGACTATTATTCTACAGGGATATTTCCAAATGCGTACACTTCCTCCTTCCACATCATTCTTTTCACTCACACCACAATTCTGAACCAGGGTGCCTTGCTGACTCTGAGGGTCGTTGAATCAGCAGCGAGATAAATACAGGTGATTGGTGGCAGGATACACATGATCAAAGTCCTTCAAGAGCGACACTTGTGGCAGTCATATGTGCATCCAACAAGACTCATTTGACCCATTTTTTGGGTGATCAGCATGTCTGGCCGCTGTATCTCACATTTGGGAATATTCAAAAACATATCCACCAGATACCTAAACATTTTGCCTGGATTCTTGATGGGCCAATCACATGTCCCCCAAAAAGTGTTGAAAACATTGACGAAGCATGGCACAACGTGGTTGGAACTGTACTGTCTTAACTTGGACTTATTTACATCACTGGCCATGGCTTGAAACAAGATTGTGCAGATGAATTCCAGCGACAATGTTACCAGCTTTTGGCTGCCTGGGTTGGGGATTATCCGGAACAAGTTTTGGTTGCTCCAGTCATATATGGCTCATGCCCAATGTGCGATATTCCTAACAGTGTGCCAATGGGGCATTCCACTTTTCAACCACACAACGATCCAAGAAACCAGCATATTTATTTGGAGCTGGTGGAGAACAATAATGTTGATACTCTTGTCCACCCATTCCGCAACCATTTCTGGCAATACTCTCCCTGCAATGTCTATCGCCTCTGGCAGCCTGATGAATTGCATCCACTGCACTAGGGTTTGGATTATGAATTATTAAACTGGCTGCTAGACTACGTGAAAGCGAGATAGGTCGAGGACCAATTTGACCATCAATTCACATTCATGCCACAATATCCCGGCCTCCAGCACTTCTCCAAACCAGTCGATTCCTTGAAAAGCTGCAGCTGGCAAGGTAATGAGATCTGTGGAATGATCAGAACACATGCAGTGAATTGTACTTGAATTATTGACTGATCCAACCATGACAGGCAAACTGCAGTGGAAATTGCCTCCGATGAAGTGCTAATGGGTTCAGTATGGGCATTATGATACTTCTCTGCAGTTGTTAGCCAACAAAATCACGCAGATCAATCACTCAATGCACTAGATGATGCACTGAAGTGATTTTACCAGAAGAAGTGTATTTTTCAAGAACTGAAAATGTCAAACTCTGCGAAGGCTAGAGTCAATGATCTTTTGACGACGGAATCCCATCAATCATGTGAACACAAGATTCATGAGATTCTTGCTGCAATGGAGGCTCTTGTGTATGGGGCTAAAATGGTTTCCACAACAAAACATAGGCAATTTCAGGTATGTCTGAACGCAGCCTGAGAAGCTGAAACAACTTGGTCAGATGCTGATTGTCAATAGGCAATAGAGCGTTTGCAGTGCTTTGGTGGGAAAATCCATCTTGCACTACGACCACCGCTACTCAGCTTGGCAGAGGACTGAGCGACGGCGCGCTTACGGAGATACAGGGATGATGGCGACAGACTGGGCAAGAGCAGGTATACGGAGATAGAAGGGTAATGGAGATGGATGGAGCGACGGGGAGCGTATATTCAGAAGACCCTGGGGCAGATAGACTCTCCTCTGAGCTTACATCGCATCTAATCGCATCTTGTGTAAAATCTCATTTCATATTGTGCTGTCATGCAACAAATTACACACTCTATCTTTCCCATCATTTGAGTTCACTCACACTTTCCAAGACATGTGGATCCACACAGCCGGGTAGCATCATATCTTCGCACCCTCTGTCTACGCTCCTCGAGCCAGAACTGCTATTTCTGACATATTCCTTTTGAATGCCGCGAGAGGTGCGGAGGAGTGTTGACAATGGGTTCTCTGCCTTCTAGCTCTGTCGTTTCACCACAAATGGAGCCCAAAAGCGGATTCTGGTTTGGAATGCTGAGGACAGGCTGGTGAGAACGACACCCACAAGCTGATATGGGTAAATATGGAGAGGAGAAACTAATGAAACAGTCATACCCTGCGAGTGGAACAACTGCCATAGGAAGTAACAACATTCCTAACAACGTTGCTAACAATGTCGGATTGGAATGCCGGAAGCAGAAAGCCAAGTACATTGACTGTACTAACAAAAATGGCACCGACCTAATACTGGGACGAAAACCCTGGTTATAGCGCTGAGCTATCACTGGACGAAAACCACCGACCTAATACCGTTATGAATAAAGTGGAAAATGCGCTGACCTAACACCAGACAATCTTCACCTACCTTATACCGGGACGAATCGTAAGACAATGGGGCCAAACTAACACTACACGAAAAGCACTGACCTCATAACTGGTTGAACACCGAGGAAGTGCCGCCAGACTGACCCTGGACGACAGGGCGCCGACCATATACTTGGAAGAACACTTGGGAAATGGCACCCAACTAACACCAGACGAAAGCTACTGACCATATACCGGGACGAACTTCAAGAAAATGGCGTCAAACTAAAACTGAATGACAGGCACCAACGATATACCAGGACGAACACCATGGCTTTTGTTCCGAACTATCTCAGGATCAAACGCACAGACTTTATACCTGGATGAACACCAAGGAAATGGTGCCAAACTAACACCGGATGACAGGCACCTACCTCATACCAGAACGAACACGAAGGAAATGGTGCTGAACTAGCCCAGGACGACAGGCAGCGACCTTATACTGGGACAAACACCAAGGCAATGGCACCAAACTAACACCGGACGACAGTCACCAACTTTGTACCATGATGACGACGAAGCATCTGGCGCCGAACTGGCACAGGACTAAAGGCACTGACCTCATAGCGGGACGAACACTGAGTAAAAGGCGCCGACCTCATACCGGGACAACAGGCACCGACCGAACACCGGGACAACAGGCACCGACCTGACAACAGGACACCAGGCACCGACCTATCAACTGCACAACAAACACTGACCTAACACCGGGACAAAAGGCAGCTACCTAACCCTGGGAAAAAAGGCACCGACCAAACGCTGGGAGATAAGGCACCGATCTCATACCGGGAAAACAGGCACCGACTTCATACTGGGACCACAGGAACCGACCTCATACGGGCACAACAGGCACCGACCTCATACCGGTACAACAGTCACCGACCTCATACTGTGACCACAGCCACCGACTTCATACTGGGACAACAGGCATCGACCACATACCAGGAAAACAGGCACCGATCTCATACCAGGACAACAGGCACCGACGTGATACAGGGACAATAGGCTCAGACCTCGCAGACGTGACAATGGGCACCGACGTAAAACCGGGACCTCAGGCACTGACCTTATACCGGGACTAGAAAACAGAAGCAAAAAAAGCACACCACCCCCATACTAAGGAAGATACTAATCCGAAGGGACACCACGAAAAGGAATAGGCGATGCTGGTATGACTAGGAAGGATGCTAATGGGAATACTACTAGTCGTGGGGGGAGAAGTCCCAGGGAACAGAACCCGAGAGATAGACGACATGGCAGGAACCTAAGAGAGAGGACTAAGAGGTGGTAAAGCTAGGAGAGAAGAGTGTGGGAGGTGGTAAAGCTGGACCAAGAAAAGAACGAAACAAAGAGCTCACCTCAAAAAGAGTGCCAATTGACATAACCCCCCTTCCAAAAACTCACAAACTAGCAATTGACCTTGGATCACCAATTACTGCCAATTCACCACCTGATCCACCATCCGATCTCCAAACGACTACAAACAGTACCAAGATGTCACTTCAACACTCTCAATCGAGTTCCGCAGCTGGTTCCAGTGTCCGTACCGGTTCCTCCGGTGCCGGACCTTCCGCCAGCACCCTACCTCCCGCCAACGCCAGGCCCAACAATGTATACGAACAATGACAATTCATCAAGTCCCTGGCCCTCGCCATCAGGAGGTAAAAGAAGCAGATGCCCCTCCTTGGCACCATGGGCAGCCGAGTCTTCTGAGGAGTGGACGTTAGCAAATTCATCGAGACGTACAAAAGCCTCTCCTCACGCACCGGGACCGGCCCGGCCGTCGAAGATGTTATCGCAATGTTCCTGTACCACTGCTCAGAAATGATCCAGGGAATAATCAAAATGATGAACAAATATCTTAGGAAGGACTAGATGCAGTTGGAAGAGGTGTTGAAGAATGCCTTCCGACAGGCTGATAACTGGGTCCATATGAACATGCGAGCATACTTGGAGAGACAATGCCAGGACCAGTGGGAATGTGGGGACGTCAGCCTGAAAGCTTTAATCCTATCCTATAACAACATTTGCCTCATTACGATCGGTAAGGCAGCCTTGGCTGTGTACTTGCAGGTATCAATGCTGCTCGGAGCTCTCCCAAGAGAGTTGATGGGAAAAGCAGTAATGAAACTCGAACTTGAATCCACAGAGCCTTCAAGGTTCAAATATGACAAACTCCGAAAGAATGTCCTTGATGAATGTGTGACCGCCAACACCCTCGCCCTGCTGGACTCGGATAGAGCGCATACGGTGCTGGGAGTCTCTCCTTATTCAGTCCCAGCTGGAGTTGCACTACCACAGATGCCACTAGTGACAAACCTCCCAGTAATCCCTAGCGAACAAACCCCGGCACCAGCACAAGCCACCGATGGAATTCCTATCGCTAAACCCGACAATACAATCGACACAAGAATGGACATTATGATGAAGACGTTTAAGGCCAGGACCTTCCAGATGAGAACAGCGAATGACTAGGGATACATAGGCTAAAGTTGATTGATAGGAAGAGAGCATTTGCAGGGAAAGTGGAAGGCATATACAACGGGAAATAGGAGGGATCGTTTGAGGAAGAAGGGAAGGGAAACAGACAGTTGAAAAAGGGGGACTATCGAAGGCAGTGAGGAAGATAATAGGCAGAGGCGTCAACTGGGAGGATGTGGGGAAAGGGGAGAAAGGGCTGGTAGTCAGAGAGTAGGGTAGGAGGATAGTACCAGAGGACTGGTAGTTGGAGAGTAGGGTAGGAGGATGGTAGCAGAGGAGTGGTCGATGGGAGCGGAGGCTCTGATGATGGACAGGAGCGTAACGGGGAGAGAATCGACCACATTTGCCTGGATTTCTAAAAATAGCATTTCTCTGGAACTCAGCTCGGAACATCGGGTGCCGGCAGATCACCCGTTCCAGTCAAGATTTGAATGATGGGGGGGACGTGAGAGCGGAAGGAACAAATTCAATTGCATGGACCATTACAAAAAGAGTAGAAGATACCGAAGCAACACAACTGAATATCATTGCGAGATGGAGGGAGAATATCAAATTCACCCGAATCCACACAATTGCGTGGATTTGGGAGATGGAGGGGAAACAACTATTCCTATTGGCTGAGTTGCACCCACGATACACAATAATTCCTACCATTCTCCCCTAAACGTCTAGTGACACCAAGATAAGAGTGACGACGACTACCACAGGAATGGGCAGCAAATTCACCACTAAAAACAAGAACAATGCGCAAGATATGCCAAACCACCAAGTGCAACGCGGGGAAAGAGGAGGGGAAGAAGCGAACAAGTTGTGGAGAGATACACGAAGAACATACTAGGGACACTGGGAACCACATACAGACTAGAAAAAGAAGGATCTGGCACTGAGCACCCCTCCAGGTATATAAAGAGCTCTCCCCCCCCTATGTTCCTAAAGAAAGACAACCACCGTACTATAACGTTCATCTCCTTCTGCACACCGACAACTGCGCCCAATATCACCATCTCAACCAGAACCAACAACCAACAACCAACATGATGTTTACAACAATCAACGACATTGCAGCAACACTCAGCGATGCCATGGATTGCGAAGTGTCCTTAACCACCACCACCACCACCACCACCACCACCACCACCACCACCACCACCACCACCACCACCACAGCTACAAACCTCGACTGCACCACCACCGCAGCCACCACTGTAGCCAACACAACTGCAGCCACCACCACCACTGCAGCCACCACCACTGCAGCTACCACAACTGCAACCACCACCACCGCAGCCACCACCACCGCAGCTACCACAACGGCAACCACCACCACCGCAGCCACCACCACCGCAGCCACCACCACCGCAGCCACCACCACCGCAGCCACCACCACCTCAGCCACCACCACTGTAGCCACCATCACTGCAGCAGCCACCACTGCAATAGCCACTACCGCAACAGCCAGTACCGCAACAGCCACTACCGCAACAGCCACTACCGCAACAGCCACTACCGCAACAGCCACTACCGCAATAGCCACTACCGCAACAACCACTACCGCAATAGCCACTACCGCAACAGCCACTACCGCAACAGCCACTACCGCAACAGCCACTACCGCAACAGCCACTACCGTAACAGCCAGTACGGCAATAGCCACTACTGCAACAGCCACTACGGCAACAGCCACTACTGCAAAAGTCACTATTGTGAAAGCCACTACCACAACCACCACCACCGCAGCTACCCCCGCTGCTATGAGCCTCGACTCAACCACCCCAGCCACCACCACTGCAGCCACCACCATTGCAGCTACCACTACCACTGCAGCCACCACCACCCCAGCCACAACCACCCCAGCCACAACCACCCCAGCCACCACCACCGCAGGCACCACCGCCACCATTACTACATATACCACCTCCTCGGATATCTCTACTATCGCTAGCAATCCCTCTCCACTTTCCCTTTCGTTGGAGACACTATCACACCTCAGGAGAGAATCCATCAATACACCTCTCAGATCGCTAGAAGAAGCCTTGGCAATCGCCGCTCGAGAACTCTCCCCCCAATAACAAGTGAATATTGTGCTCGAGATCTATGATCTCTTTGGCGACATTACCAAGACGGTCAATGACCAGGTCACTTGGCTGTCGAACTTTGCGGAGAGAATCCTGAATTCGAAAAAGTTGAAGTACAAGCGATACAATGACTTCTTTAAGAATCTTGACAGCTCTGCCAGGGTATGGGAGATAATAAAGCTAGACCACTCTGCCCAGCGGAGGAAGACACGGGCAACCAAGAAGCTCCGAGACCTCTGGCAGCATTATCCTAAAATCAAGGAAATTCTAAGCGATTCCAGCGGAAGTGAGAAGTGGATGCGATTAACAGCAATCACCATTGAAACATCAAGGCATCCCAAGTTAGTGAAGAGATGCCTCAATCATGCATAGGTCAACTATCTCACCAGGCTCAACCGGAAGTCGAAAGCGAACAAGTGGTGTACTTCCAGAGACTTCCAGGAAGCTAAAACGATGTTAGATATTGGCTGCCCTCAGGTCAAAAAATGAATCGACTATGAAGCTAGGGGTCTGAAATGGTACTGCGGATTAGTAATGACACTTAGTTACTACCCTGGCATGGATGACCACGATAATGCAGACTGACTTCGTACGATCTCACTATCAGTACCGCCTGCCGACCATGGGATCCCCGGAAACGAAAAGGATGGCAGTAACATTGGAGGGCTTTTGATGAATCTGGCCGAGAATGGATCTGAGGATGAAACCAGCACTACCGCCATCAAAGAGGCAGGTACTATCCCACCAGGACCCGCTGACAAAGTGGCCAGTACGATCCAACCAAAGCCTGCCGAGAATGAGGCCGGTACAACCCCACCAGCTGCCACTTGGATCGAGGCCGGTATGACCCCAGAGAAGCCTATCAATTCTAAGCAGAAGGGTACACCAAAGCCCGACCAGCCTACCACTCCCAGCAGCGGAAGTGGCAGTTCCGACGATGACGACCACGACAATCAGGAAGATGAATACGTGAGCTGCTTCCTAGAATGGCTCAGCCTCGAACCCGACTGCAAGGGAATGTTGGACAACGAGACGAAGATGTTGGCCCGCCACCACAGAACAATGGGGAACAAAGCCGTACTATTCTTCCAACAGACATTGAACAAAGACTCCGAGTTATATATAGAGACCCGGGCTCAAATTACAGCAGCTGTGTACGTGATATGTGAGTCGATATTGCGATTAGATTCTCAGCTTGGCAACATCTCGTACTTTACAAGTGGCCACGGAAAAGGAAGGCAGACAATGAGGGTGGCAGGGGACACAGGGTGCGCAAGGAGTGAGTGTTTTTCGGTTTTTCATTTGAGTTTATGGATTTTCTTTGGCTCTACATTTGTGTCTGTCCTTTGGGTTTATGGATTATCTGTGGATTCATGGTTTTCATTTTAGTTCGTGGTTTTCATTGGGTCTACATCTGTGTCTTTCAATTGGGTTTATGTCATTGTTATGTTCTTTCGGGTTTGCGTACACAGTTATACTGAAGAGGAGAGGCGTGCTTTGCACAAAAGGCCAGGGAGGAGTTGTGGCGGGAAACTCCGTGTTTCACAACCACCACTGCCGCTCAGCTTGGCAGAGAACTAAGCGACGGCAGGCATACAGAGATACAGGGATGATGGAGACAGACTGGGCGACGGCGGGTAAATGGAGATACAGGGATTATGGAGATGGACTGGGCGAGGACTGGTGTACCAAGATACAAGGGTAACGGAGATAACCTGCGCAATGGGGAGTATATATCCAGGAGACCCTGGGGCAGATGGACTCTGATCTGAGCTTCCAGTGCATGTGATTGCATCTTGTATATCATCTCATCTCATATCATCCTATCATACAACGAATTACACAATCCATCATTGCCATCACTTGATCGTACTCACTTTTTCTGAGACTCCGTGTGGATCCTCACAGCCTGGGAGTATTAAATCTTCTCACCCTCTTCCTACGCTCCTCGAGCCTGTTGGAAAGTGAACTTATTAATCTATCTACAAGAGACGCAAAGACCGTATATGTACAATCCACCATATGCGGATGCGTATGCACTGCCTGACATGAGACCCATAACCCTGGTCCTGATGCATATCTTCATACAGTTGCAGTCTTCATACAAGTCTACATTCTAATACAAGACTTCAAACGATGCTGAGAGTCACATGCAACACTCCCCCCTCTTGCTACACTCTGTGGAGCAAGAAAACAATCATGTAATTCTCATAGTAGCCTTCTTGAAACCCTGCATGAGCAGGGAAAGAGTACTACTGTAGCCTGAGGATGGCCATCCATATAAACAAAGAAATCCATATTCCCAAAAGAAAAGTGAAAACCTTAAATCAAACCCTAAATTGACCGCCATTACCATAGACCCATTGCTTGTGTAAACCTCCTATACTAATCGTTAGTAAGTGCATTTGTGAATATATCTGCCACATTTTCGTCCGTGTGTATGTAGAAGTAGTTGACTATTCAGCTTTTGTGCAGATCTCGACTATTGTGATAAGAAACCTGGATGTGGTTGGTGCAAGCCATTATCATTCCCACGGTGATGGGAGCGAGAGCTCTCTAATTGTCGTAGTTGAGTGGCAGCGGTGGTAAGTCTTTGCCGTCAATGTTTTTCGGTAATTGGAATAACCATTGCACTTCTCTGGAGGGCTCCAAACAGGCGATAAATTCGGCCTCGAGAGTTGACATGGCAATGAAGCCTTGCTTCCGAGACTACCACGAGACTACTCCTCCATTGTTGCCGAGAAACACATGGCCTCCCTGGGATTTGCATTCCGTGCTGTAATTGGCCCAATCGGAATCTGAGTATTCTACAAGACTATTGTCAAACCCAATGCCAATGCCATGAGATAACGTCGACATACAGAAGTATCAGAATGCCGTCACTGTGAAGATAGAGGTTAGGATCGGCAAGTGATTAAGTGAATCCAAGAGAGAGTAGAAAAGTGTTGATATTGTTGTGCCATAACCGTGGAGTATGTTTAAGACCATAGAGTGCTTTCCTGAACCTGACTATAATCTTTGGTGCGTTGCGCCCTGCTGGCCATCCTTCTGGCAAAGTTATATAGATGTTGTCATCGTCGATTTTGTGGTTTAGGAAAGCGGTAAGTACATCCAAGTGGTCCATATTCCACCCGTATCTCCCAATGAGAGAGATGAGATATCGAAATGTAGTTAACATCCAAATAGGGGCATATGTCTCACCGAAATTCATTTCCTCGTATCCTGTTATGACTAGCCATGCTCTATACCGTGTGTACCTGTCAGGATTACATTTCATCTTATAAACCCACTCAGAGCAAATGGGCTTAACTTGCAGTTGCCCGTGCCTTTGGCGATCAAGTCAATCGCTCCAATTCGCAGACAACCAGCTTGGGGAAGGTTAAACTCACCAATGAGTGTTTCTCTTGGTATGGTAGCGATGCTCTCAGGGCAAAGATTGAGCCAGCAAGCTGCTGGCAGTACAAGCCAGGCGACTTCCTGGCCATTAGACCACTGAATTGGAATGAGATAATCCACGAGACTGATGATGATGAGAACTGGGCGGATCCCGGAGTGCTGAGCAGTGGAAGGAGACGTCCTAGCGATGGCAATGACAATGACTATGCCGACAGTGAGGAGGACACGCAGGGCAGTGGGAAAGGGACCGGGAAATAAAATGGAACAAAGGATGTAAAGGGGCCAGCGAAGGGGAAGAGAAACGCAACGGAGGATGGGAAGGGGAAGGGAAACGGTAAAGGTAATGCTAGCAACGGGTCCAAATTCCCGAGTCGGTTCTGGGTCTGGTGGCACCCGAAACTGGAATGTGGCAATGGGTCTTAGCACACGAAAAACCCAGCCGGTTGGAAATGGCCCGGTTTTACCACCAAAACCCTCCATTCGACGTTCACGATGTTCGCTCCAATTAAGTATTTGAGTTATGATCGTATCGTGATATGGTCAGTACGTACATTGTGCAGTTTTAGCCGCTCTTTCACCTCCCGCTGTCAGATTTGCGATCGGACCAATATTCATTGAGTTGCTGTCGAAAACCCGCGAATTTCGCTGAAAATATGGTGTTATGTCCCAGCGATTTTACGAATATTGGTCGGATCACAAATCTGAAAGCGGGAAGTGAAAGAGCGCATAAAACTGCACAATTTACATAATGACCATATCACGATACGGTCATAACTCAAATACTTAATTGGAGCCAAAGGTGCAGGAACCGTATATTTGGAACTGCGGGCCGGTTCTAACCCGGCCAAAAACCCACAGTTCTATGTCCGGTCCGGGTAACAACCCCACCAGGACAGCGGGGGTTGGGTTTTTGGCCGGGTCTGGAACCAAACCAAACCAAACCGCCGGTGAAAACCAGGACCGCAGCCGGGTTACCCGGACCTGTTGCTAACACTAAGTAAAGGGAAAGGTATTGTTAAACAAACCCCAGGGGGAGATTGTATCTCTCGTGCCGTCGCTTTGCAGTTGCAGAAGGAAATGGATAACACAGACTCAGACACGAAGGGCTAACTAGAGTGGGTATAGTTAGAGCCAGAAGCATCGCCGACTGTGTCAAATTCCTCTGATGATGATACCAACTCTACCGAGTTGGATGGCGAATAGGAATCAGAACATGTTCCAGGTGTGGATATGTGCATGGAGGATGATGTGGACGCACCGGACGGCATTGATTTAGATGGCGATGCGAATATGGAAACGGACGCTGATGATGAGGTGGAGAAGGATGAAGTGGAGGAAGATGAAGAGGAGGAGGATGAGGATGAGGAGGAGGATAAGGATGAGGAGGAGGATAAGGATGTGGAGGAGGATAAGGATGAGGATGATGGCAAAGAACCTCGGACGATTGGCCAGGGAGAGATTGTAAGTTCATCGGCTGACGATGTAGATACCATGGTAGATGATCAGCCAATTGTGCTACCTGAGCAAGGCCAGCTGATGCGCGACCATACCCCATGGCCACAACCTCCGGCACCTGCCCCACGGCCACAAACCACAGAGCCTCGCTCACGACCACACACTCTGGAGATTCATCACCTCAGTGGGCTGGAGCAATTGGGGTTTGTCACACCACGAAAAACTTCCCCGGCGGTGCCAACTCTGCTAGAAGCTGAGGTAGGCGGAAACACCTCGGATGTGGATGTGGATCAGCAGCTGCTTGGTGATTCAGCAGGTGGCAACAGTCTCCCTGATAATCCCCTACCCGATGCCCCTCTCCCTGAGGTGCACCCGGATGGCTCGGTAGTCGAGGAGTGAACCAGTCTTCGGGTTGCAGAGTAGGCAATGGTTGTTGTGTTCAGGTTAGGGTTGGGTTCTTGTCTTGTTCAGTTCGTTTGTTCGAATCTAGTTATCTCAGGCATTGACTATTACACTTGTTGCAAGCTTTTTGGATTGCTCAGGGTTCATTGTATTTATGGGCTTTGTATTGGTTTAATTTTGTTGATAGTATTATGGGACATCGCGCATGCAGTGTTTTTCCAACTCCTGGCGTGTAAGGAACCTCCTTGTGTTGCTGTTGAGGCTCAATAAGTTAGCTGAAAGTATTGTAAGCTTACACACCAGGCTGCTCAGGCCCAGCACCAACTTTCGTCCCTGTCTACAGTGCATACTCCGCTCCTCGCGTGTCGTCGACAATCGCAGAGATGACCCCTTTCCATTGCCCCGAATTTTAATTCCGAATGAAGTTCACCTCATACAACTGGCGACTTGAACATATCAAATTACACCATCCTGAACATCTTCAAGTTGCTTGCCAAAAGAATCTGACTATTCGCAGCGTGCCACAACGGGTTGAACCCGCTCAGTGTCGTGAATTTAATGGTAACAATGTCTCAGTTGAAGACCTGGACGCGGTTCCCTACCTGGAATACATTGAAAACATCGCAGCCTCGGAGGCTCAACCACCGGCACCTCCTCTGCCGCAGACTGAGGTATACGCTGGTGCCGGCGCTGCACTGATCAATAACATTGCTGAGCGATGGGAACGTGACACTGAGGGTTGCCTTGAGACAAACCTACAACAATCCTACTACCCGTTTGCGACGTGTGAAGAGTACAAATATATTCAGTGTGGGATCAAAAAGAAGGGCATGAAGACATACTATGACAATGTGCTGAAGGAAGAAAACACTGCTCTACATTTGCCAAGCTTCAAAAACGGGGATGGCATCCAACAGCTTGTAGCTAGCGTGCCAGATGAACAGGCTCTTGTGGAGTGGGAACTACACACTCTCAAGGATATGAGATGGAATGACAATCACGAATGTCCTATATAATACTGGAGCCGAGACATCATCACAAGCATGAGATCGTTGATGCGGCAGCCAGCCTGTGCCGAGAATCGCATTTACGCCCTTCAGCGTTGCTGTAACAGCGATACGCCACCGAAACGCCTTTTTACCGAAATGCACACTGCGAACTGGTGGTGGGAGACACAGGTCAGGAGAGATACTCCAGGATAATAACGTGCCACTCAACGTTTAGTCAACGCTCACAGTGGGGAATACACTAGTTCCGTTGATCTTCATGTCCGATGCGAATTTTGCTGGAGACAAGACAGAGTTGCCTGTGTATATGACAATTGGCAATCTATCATCGAAGATCCGCCAGATGCCCTCAATGCGCAGCATCGTAATGGTCGCTCTCCTGCCGATTCCAAATATGAACTGCAATATTCCTCAGAAGCGACTGAATGAGCAGTGGCAAACAAACTGAGAGGTGCTGAACGAAGTACTCTGGTGGGTTCTCCAGCCTCTCAGCTTTATACGAAATCCCGGCGCCGAGAGCAGGGATTACAACGTTCTCTGTACAGATGGCAACTTCAAGCGTTGCAAACCGGATTGAGCAGCATGGCTTGCAGATTGCCCTGATTATAGCGACCTACATTATTTCGGGCAGCATGTCTGTTTTTGGTGCAAGTGTCCACAGAACGAACTTTGAGAATATGTCCCTCCTGACAAGCAACACCCATGGCAGGATCACAATGAATATCGAATGCTCAGCGATGCCAACACTGAGGGAGCCAATGCCTAACTCTCGTTGCGCCATGTTCACTTAGAATTTGACGTGTTTCGACATATTCCCTGCATCGTGAGCGACCTCCCTAAGCCCGACCTCCTCCATTCAATGCAGATCGGCATGCTTGACCACCTCTAGAAGTGGATTTTCCACTTCATGAAGGTGCACGAATGGCTTGACAAGTACAATGAAATCTGGTTATCTGTGCCTGCTTTCCACGACCTCACACAAAAAAATATGTCATATGAAGAGGTTTCTAAATGAAATGGGAGGAGATAAAGAACATGAGCTGGTACCTGCTTGGACTTGTAATGCAGTCTCTACGAGGCGGACGCCCTGCTCAGCGTCCCATATTGAATCATGCAATTGAATGCACACAGGCAGTGTTAGAATTCTATATGTATGCTCGATAATAATCTCACGATGATGCAACATTGAGCTACATGGAGGACACCTTGCTTCGTTTTCACACTTTGAAATATGTTTTCTTACTCGGGCGAGCCGGCAACAAGGCGACGGCGAATGCCAATGCCCTGAGAATGTAACTCGTGAAGATGCCAAAGGTATACGACGAAACAAATGCTGAAACTCGGACGCTGTCCAGGAAGCGGCACAAAATGAACACATGGCAGGATTATATCAGTGACGAGATAGATGTTTCCAAGGAGTTACATGCCGACTTCAACTTTCTGAAGATCAACTTGATGTCTCATTGGGTCAAAAAGATTTGTTGATACGGAGTCTTGCAACAGGATTCGGCCGTGAGACATGAACAAGTACATAAAACAAACCCCAAGGATGGTTGGAACGCCTCCAATCACAATCTCAACTACCTGCCACAAGTAATCACTTTTTATCGTCCCATCCTCTGCTTCCAAATCAGAGAGCTCAATCTCCAAGCCCTCGCTCAGCATTGGGAGAACCGCGCCGCTGCCTGCAAACTCCACCCTTGTGGTGCTGATCTGGCTGCCCCTTTAAGCCCCCACTCATATGCGAAGCTCGAATTCATGGGACCCCAAAACTGCCGCGATAGAAAGCATCTTGACGCTAGGATCAATAACTTCAACGCATTAGTCGATAATAGGCAAGACGCAACACACCGTGTGGCAATATACAGTGGCTTGTGAAAGTGAATCAAGCATAAGAGTCATAACGAGACATATATATCGGATGAACAACTTCACCCAATGGAGCTCTGTATTCACCATGGTAATAACATTCAAATTGAGGGTTTAGATGGTGAACCCATATCGCAGATGTGTCGATGCACAGGAAGCCAGAGCTGGCGCCAAGGGGATTGACGGAACGACTGGGTGTGGGTAAAGCAATGCCCCGGAACATATTATAATGCACTGCATAGGTGTCTCCCGTGGCAACTGCAACGACTATTCACAATTAATCTCCTAAACAAGGATAGACTTTTTGTTGAGTACTGGTTAGCACTGGCACTTATCACAATAGCTGAATACTCTGGTAACTTGGATCGTGTCTCGAAATTTGTACAAGTGAGAACAGCACCGGCAGCCATTGCTTTGCAAGTTTTCAGCGTCACAAACATTGTTGGCTGTGGGCACGTAATTCCAGTGATAGCAACCAGTAGTGAGGCAGCAGATGGACGAAACAAGCGATGGATTGTCAATAACCATATAGATCTGGCTACTTGGAATTATGTGTATAATTAGTACAGAGAGAATTGCATTTTGCGCTCAGGTAGAAGGAACGCGAGGCGAGATTATCTCAGATTCACCCATCGCATTGAAATCCCGATACAAGAGCATACCCAATGAACCCATTCCAACGTGTGGTCACTGTTGGACACAACGCCAGAGTGATCGTTTAAAATTGGAGACCGCCAGAATGAGAAGAAACAGTTAAACAGCAATTGGATGGCGATATGCAATGTGATGCATTGTATTAACACCTGGCGCGGAGTAATCCGCCACCGCAGTGTCTCTGACAGCTCTGACACAGCGTGTCCACTCCAATGGGGTCAATCCGCCCAAACAGAATATCGTTTTGCTGATGTGGGAGGGTTGTGTGTGGCTACTGGACCGGCAACTATTGTTCTGATGCACCACACGGCGAATAACTGAGCCTACACATGTGTGATTGATGAGTAGAGTGCCTTCGAGAATATCATATATCACAGGCCATGTGCAAAATGTACCTGGATATTTGTTTTGGGATAACACAACAATGGCACTCTTTCCACTGGCATATTCAAATAGTGTACTATGAATAGCTGTAACCGCCGGCACTAAGGTACACTGTAGTGTGATTGGCCTACATGATTTCTGGATCAGATAACGTGTCTAGTGGTGGATCAGCAGTTGAGAGGCCTCAAAGCTTTTGGACTCAAATGTTTATACATAGAAACCATATATTGGCTGCCAATAAGCACCATATGCATTTTTGCATACAATTGATGATCATCCAATAACTGTTAGTATGTCATTAAGGTGAGCGTCAACGGAGTGGGAACGATTTCAAGTATTATATTTTTGGCAACCAAAGGGCTCCATACTCACAATACTTGAAAGTGAGTGTATTGGCCAGTTTAATAGGTATAAAAGGAAGTGACACACTCGTTGCCACATCCTAGACATAAGTGTCAGCGATGCGGTAACAATTTTTGGTCTGGTGAGTCTGAAAATAAAAACAAGACTTGGTCTCTCTGATAGATACTTAAAGTGTTGGAAGCCTTTACAGCCGACAATGCCAGTGACGACATTGCTACAAGCTTCTATAATTGAGCGTCAACACTGCGTCAACAATTTATGTTCTTTCCACTGCAATACTCAATGTGCTGTGCAATCACATTGAGCTGTAATGGAAGTATTGTCCGCCTGTATAAGCAAAATTGGTTTTTACGGTAATGCTGCCATATCCTAAGGGTAAGCGTCAACAGAGTGTGAACTCTTTTTGGTTTTGCATCTTTGATAGTCAAAGGGCAATGCAACCACTTCAACCCATTAGCATAGTATCGGCTGCCTTTGTGGGCCACAATGCTAGGTACAATATTGCTACCATTTCCTCATAATGAGTATCAACTGAGTGCGAATGATGTTTGGTCTTGCATCATGGATACTGTAAGTGCTATCAAACAGCGTTAACTGATACTCATCCCATTGGCCTCCTTCATTGGTAAAAGTGCTAGCGATGATATCACATCCCCCTCTTTAAAATGAATTCCCATAGAGTGTCCACAGCTTTTAGGGGGGCTCAGTAAGCTACACAGCAACCAACTGCACTGTATTGTTCCTAAATTGAATTCTAACTGGTCACTCTTTTCAATATGTCTTTGTAGACAACTTCACAAATATGAATGCAATGTCTCACAGGTCTGACTTTATTTTGATTGTAGCTTAAGAGTCTATAGATAAAAACCCTCTTTCAACTTTAGTATAACGCAACATTTCACAGTCTCTCAACACGAAATACCCAGCATTCAACTTTCAACCTGGATGTCGGATTCAAAATCTAAAAATACCTTGTTGATTGAGATTATAATCTCTTCCACAAATGAATGTGTGTCTATTCATGATTTCTGTGAGCTTGCTGTACAAATCATATCTGATGGTTGGTGGGCTTCTATGAATGGATGCTTGAAGCATCCTATTGCTTGGAATAATTGTAGACATGCTTATTCATGGTGATTCTATTCAGACTGTGGAACTGATGAGACTGGCAGCCGCAGAATCATATGTATTGTTTGTTATCAAGTTCTTTGCCATTCATCAGAACATGGGACCAGCTCAATGGGGAAACACTAGCCGGCAAATGCTCACATCACAAAGTGAAATGAGTTAATAGAGTCAGAAGTTACAGAATTGACTAGGTTGAATGTCATTGAAACAGTTTTGGCCATATTGAAGAGACAACCAAGTTGAGGAATTACAGTTGTATGGCCAAATAGGAAATTTAGATTTGACATTCAGGATTAATTCATATTAACTGAATTGGCAGACAAAACACTCCACACTGGCATCTAAGGACTTTGTCATTTTCGAATTTTGCCAACACACCTCGAATCGCTACCTCATGTTAAAATTTGTTTTGGCTCATATTCGTCGGAATGCTATATCAGACTATAAGCTACAATGGTCACATCTTACAATATACCGCTAGCTGGTACTGCCATCTGCCACGACACTACGCAATGTGTCCTGTTGGCATTACTCACTCATAGCCGATGCAATTATGCAGTAATTGCGGTCACGAAATAATGGCAGCTTAGCTTTGTACAGTTGGATATCAATAATCACACTTGCTAGAACATCAGCTACTGCACACTATATGGATCAAATTTGGGCAATGTGTGAAGTACAACTCACTTTTGATGAGGTTGATAGTATATTTCTTTCCCTTTTTTGAAAGATAATTAAGGATGATAGGTCACGAGTCAACATACTGGATCAAGGCCAGCAAAACATTTGAAGCAAGTTGTGGATCGTTTTGCGCTTACTGATGGCCATTTAGTTGAAATTACAAGTGATAACGCTTCCTCAAATTACTTGGTGACTCGGGAACTGCAATCAACTCTTAAGGCCTCCGGAATCGAGTAGCCTGCAATGATCAACTACATACCATGCATGGCACACATCCTACAGCTGGCATTGAGTGTATTCATGCGCAGTCTTGGTGTAAAAGGCTGCACCACATCTTGAGAAGCCGATGAGCACAATCAGCAATTTGGAGAGAATGAAAGCATAGGCATTGGAAAGAGTCAAAGACCTCGAAAAGTGGGCAATACTAGAATCAATAAGGTATCAGCCATGACACCAGGATAAGGGAAGATAATTGAGAAATTACGTATTTTATTATATATTGAATGTTCCGAAACTGACCTTTATATAGAAAAGAATGCTTGCTGTTCTGATTACACTGACACTGGGTCATCGAAACAAGTTCATTTACTGTCATCAAGCCATTCTCTGCATTGCAGTACTACCTAGTATGGCTTTAAAGATAAATTGGAATTTGACCCTGGTATTACTCAAGCAAGCCCACCGACTACGAGGATTCACCTGCAAGTTGTTCGAGAATCCAAAAATCAGTGAATAGTGGCCCCTGTTTGTAACATAGGATGAACGGACAATTGTCAAGTAAGTTGTGGATATTTTGAGGCCATTCCTATAATGGACCCTGTGGATGTCCAAGAGGCATATGGTTACTTTACATCATGTTATCACTGTCCACAATGACATGTTCCATCATATGGATGGCGTTAGGTGAGCTTTACCAAAGATGAAGACTAAACAAAAGGAAGACTGGATTCGCACCGTGAAATTTGCTCAACACATGCTGTCCAAATATCACGCTAAAGTCACTCCAATGAGGGGTATCATTCCCATCTCAGCGCAAATCCCTGATCCTTTCCAGATGTTGTGATCATTTAGGAAGTGGCAAAAGGAAATGCATACTAATCCTGAAGATGAGACTTCATTCACTCACCAATACCAAGAGGCGTTTCCGAAGTATTTGGAGAATGAATACTGTACCAAATATTGATGTTTGCCCATCATTAAACCTGAATGTATACTGTGCAACAATCCCATCCCCTGCACAAAGGCTTCAGGATCCGGTCAATCTGCTTTTGATCCATATGATTTGTCCGGGCATGAAGAAGAATACTTAACAGTTAAACAAGTGGCTGAATCAACTCTCGGGCGAAGTGATCACACAGTGTTCTGATTGACCGCCCCAAGGCTCTATTTCAATTCACTGCCAGAATCACCAAAGTACTTAGGGAAAGTTAATCTGAACATTAATGATTACAACTACAATCCAATGGCAATTAGCAGTACGTTGTGGCCACTGGATATCACAGACTGGTGGCGATAACATTAGGAATCGCACTCAAAGTACACTGATCTCTCTAGTGTTACAAGGGACATATTCTAACTTGTACCACATGGTGTCATAGTGGAAGCCAGTATATCCCGTGGGCGCATTGTCGTCAATTGACTGCAGTCAATGACCACACGTGATACCCTTTGCGAAAACATCATTGTAAGGCTGTTTGCTTGAGCCAATAACAGGATATCGGCAGTTGATGACCCAACATTGCTTACGATAAACACAGAAACTACTCAGCAATGATGTGAGAGGCGGAGGAAACACAAATTCACTGAATGGCCAAGGTTATCAACTGTTTGGAGATGTGGCAGGGTTACCAAAACCTACGTGCTACACAGCAGGGATCTCGCGCTTAGAACGAGCCGATGCCAGACCAATGATACATTTCAGATACAGCGGAGATCGTCAAAGCATCCAGGTAACTCTTTCAACATGATGGTGCAGCTGCATTTAAATTGTCAGAAAGCTCACCTTTTCCACCAGCTTTGTCTGCAAAGACCTTCCCTGGAGAACAAAAGGAAATATGAAATGCCCACCAAATAAGAAGAATCGACCCTCATACAGTCCAAACTGATGAGGATATCTCACCTGAAAGTATTTCTGATGCCAACATTTGGCTAAACTGGAATGGTGACTTGGATAATGCAAATAAAAGCCATGATAATTGTCCAACAGATGTTGAATCCATTACAATGATAGACAATAGCAGGGAGGATCCGGATTGCCAAGACCAGTGGGATATCAGTGCCGGACAAAATGTTCCCAGATCGATTGGGCCAACACGGAAGTCAAAGAGACAGGCTGTAAAGTGGCTGCTGACAGTCAATACATTGGAGATGAGGAGGAATAAGAGAATCAAGAAAAAGTAGAACTGAATGCCTCGATACGTTTCACCAGCTTCTTCATGTAGCTTGATCGCAAGTTTCAATTAGAGCTCTATTATGGGAGAATGGTGAACAGTCGCATGTCAATATCTGGTGATTAGCAGATGTTTAGCAGGCACAATGAATCATTTAGTGACATATATAAATTTTGATAGACTGAGTGCTAACAGTGCAAGAATATTACTGGGCTCAGCTTTGCCAATAGGCTGAATCTCCATCTGTCCGAAAGTCTACCAATAAGTTCAAATCATTATTGATAAAATTATTGATGTCAGTTGATGTTGAATGGACAATACATGAAAATTTACTTCAACAGAGCGTCAACGAATTTTGGTCTTGTAAGTGCCTGAGTTAACTAGTGACTTGGCTGCAGTTATACGAAACCGACGTATTGGCAGCCTCTATAGTCAAATGAGAAAGTAAGACAGATAATGCCACATTCTGAGAAGGACAGTTAACGGAGCAACAATGCTTTGTAGCATTGCATCTTGAGTAATCTAAATTCCGATTGGTTGCAGACATCCATTGATAAGATATTGATACCCTTCAATGGCAAATACGTGAGCGACACACTGCCTGCCACATTCTGAAAATCAGTGTCAATGGAGCGTCAACAATCATTGATCTTGCATGTAGGGAAATCAAGGCATCATGTAGATATTCAAGCTCAACATGAAACCATTTGCGGCCTTGATAGGCAAAAATGCAAAATATAAATCCAGAAATACAGATTCCAGAATAATTCATATTGCAAACTGCAAAACATGCAAAAACTGATTACTGGATTTTGAATAAGCGATTTTGGTAAGATAGTATTATGAAGCAGCAAAACCAAGTGTATTATATCAACCTACAGATGGACCTGCTGGACAACATGCTGACAACATGCCTAATTCTGACGGGATGGACAATGTCCATAGTATGATATCTGAATAGAAGGTTGGGGTTTATTGACGACCTGGACCGCCAATCTGGGAATAGTGTGGTTTCCTTCTGGACACAGATCGGAAGTCATAGTGCAGAACATTTGCTGTCTCTAGCTGCAGTGTACTTTCTGCCGTATGATTCAATTTCAGGCACACCATTGATCAGCAATGTATCTATATATAACATGTGAATATTCGAATGAAGTGAACTGTAACATTCCATTGGTCATTATTGATGTATCATTCAAACCCAGGCACTGCCCTGAGTCAAAAATCAGCCACTGATGTGGATGTATCAAGTTTATTGTATACATGGCATTTTTGATTTGCTGCATAGTGGTAGATTTTCTTCACATTTGACTTTATGTTAATTAGTAGAGTCAGCACATACAAAATATGTTTGATCAAGATACTACATGTTTTGGTGTAGGTGGTTCAGCTGACTTGGCAACTGACAGCAATAATAATTCTACACATAACCAGTATGTAAAGACTGCCATACAAATGGCATAATTACCAAGCTCTGAGACAACATGTCCATTGGGGAAACGTAGCCACTATACACTAAATCGTACATGTATGACCCTTGCAAATTAGTAATCTCAATATACTAGATATACACTAAGTCATATGTTTGGACCTATGCTTCCAAATCTTCCTAGTCCTTCTGTAACATTGGCCAAGCTCAAAAGTGCTCGTGTTTAACAGACCAAATCCCATTATACAGATTCTACTTTGCAACTCTGCAGATGACCAGCAACTCCCACTCACTACATGTGGCACAATTAATCAAAGACGTGAAGGTTCTCAATGGGTTTAGACCACACTTAACAGGATACAATAGAAATGAATAGTTGGGTGGCAACAGTTGGTATGTGAAAATTGATTATGGGATTTGAGTTGCATTAAAAGAGTTCAAAGAGAGGAAATCATGAACAGCAGTTTGTGCTCAGTGACTCTATAGGTAACTAGTTACTTCCTGCTCACTGTATATCTTGAATGGCCTCACTTCACGACCAATCATACACTGGCTTAAAATGTTCCAGTGGACTGTTCATACACCAAGATTGTATACTGATCATATTGTGATAATAGATTGGAAAAAGGTCAGACAGCTTTAATGGAAGCAATTAACCATCAAAGAAAGGCTAGACTGCACATATAGCCATTGAATTGAATGTTGAATAACTATTCAATCCTTGATACAATGCAATTCCATCAGATTCCATGCAATGATTTCATTGCGAACTGTGATATAATACTTCAATGTGTACATATAGTGTCATGTATGACTTCCATTGCCGACAATTCTTTTATGCCAATGTATTAGTTGTGAGACGGATATGGAATATGTGTTTAGATAATCTGTATGCTTGACTAGATATTGATTGTAAAACTTGGTTGGGAGGGAGTATGTATGACCCATCTTTCCATTGATGTGTAGTTGAATCAATAAGATTACCCCTCAATCACCATTATACAATCTCATTCTTTCTCTATGGTTATATTTCTTGATTGTGTACCAAAATTCTTTTGCTACTCCATTGTCTGCAATATTGATTTCAAGGTAATCTGTAGACCTGACCCAGCTGAACACATGAACTTCAAGTTATGCTTATAGTATTGTCTTACTGCCAGTTAACCTAGCTGCAGCAGACTAATACAACACAATATCCTGACATTATGTATCCTTGCAATTGAGATAGCATATGTGGAGATTCATATTTCTCCCCTACCAATTATCAACTCAGTTTGAACCCTTCTAATTCAATCATATTTGACAATATTCCCAATGTATCGAGTTCTGCCAATTCTGAATGTAACAACAGTTGTATAGCATGCAGTTAGCTGAAATGCTTAAACTGATATGAATGATTACACACTATAGAGTAGTCATATACTTTGGCACTTCTTTTCATTCCTGTAATCTGTGATCTATTTGGCCAGCACGAGGTGTTTGATAATGTAATAATGTATGTTGATGAATATGAGTTTTTCAGGTTGTTCTGGTTCTGGTATATTGGGTTCAGATGTATTTGGTGCAGGTGCATCTGGTTTAGGTGGGGTTGATTGAGATTCATCTGGTTTGCTTCGATGGGTGCCAGCTGAAGACAATATTCCATTCTTGCATCAAGAATGACATTGATAGAACTGCTGTCATTTCAACATGTGGTATTAGAAATCCAGCTATTCCAGTGTACCTGACATATTCTAAATCACATCATCAGACATCTATCCTGGATAACAATATGAGCCATGAAAGGCATCCCAAGAATCATGTTCAGATGTATGTCAAATTGCATCCTTCTAACTCTCGTTCAACTTCTTTCATTATTTGTTCCATTATTGTAAGGTATTTTTGGTTACATTTGAGTGCGATATGCTATCGCACCTCCACTTACAAACCTCGATCTGCATTCCATCAACATGGTACTGACAGCCTGGGTGGTGAGAATTCTCTATTCAGAAAGCAATCATGAATCACATCTTGACAGAGCACTCACACTCGCACTGAAGGAAACAGCTAGTCCTCATTGTCACATCAAGTTGTTGACTTCCATCCTTGCCAGAGTGCATTGGTTTCGACATTACTTCTGTTGCCAATTGCATAGCCAAAGCTGCTTGACGAACCGCTCAGGCTCGCTGTAATGAACAACATGAGATGTTCAGAGAGGCCATATTCTCAATGACCATTAAAGATGACAATATCGAGTCTCAACAGATGGTGTTACTTATAGACCTGGCCTATTGGGAGAATACATTTCAGGCAACAAAGATTCAACTACCAATGCAACTGAGCCATGACAATGCTGTTATTGCGCTCCCTGTGCTTTCCATTTCTCGGAATACCACTGTGCCTATGGCACCACCATTGCACAAATGCAACAATTTGACTCTGGTCAATATATTATACAAGTCTAACCATGCACCCAGGAAGATGTTTCCATTATACAAATGTAGTGGAGAGCACAATATTCCACAACCCCATGACAGTGGAGATCAGAGTGTTTTCAAAAATTGAATAAGCTACTGTTGAGATAACGAAATATATAGTGGATGGAATTGTATTTGCAACTACCTGTGAGCTAATATTATCCCATGAGAGGTGCTTGCTGGTTGAAACTGATTCAAACTAGGTACTTATAATTTGGATCGCCAGTGCACATTTGCAGGTTCTTCTGTAGGTGAACTTGCTGGGTGTAAATTGACAGGTAAGCCACCACTCAACATGGATTTGCAAACATGAGAATCTGTAAGTGTTGAATTTTAATTATTTGTTCTCTATCAAACTTACAATACTTACTGTGGCTGAAAATATACATACAATGAGGTCAGGATGAGCACCATTCAAAGATAGTTGGATGATGGGACACATTGAGTAGTTATCTATAGGTACTAGTTGAATTGAAGATCTCACATTGAGCTTTAGATCCAGGTTTAGGAACTTCTGTGGGACTGTAATTATCTCTCAACAGTTGTGGAAGATAAGAAATCATGGTTTACCCAAATGGAAGGTCTGGACATACCTTACATCAATTCTTCTTCACCATCAATTGCTTTGAGCCCTGGCCTATTTCATACCTGTTGATTTGACCTCTCTCTGTGCGTGGTTTAGCAGTGCCTACTAGTGCTATTCATTTGACAATGGTGGAATATTGCACCACTATGTAGACTATTGCTTCGATATCTCCACATGACTATAATGGAGAGTTGTTTCCTTCCCCTGTTTCAAATTTGACTTTTGATGTTACTGCTGTCATTATTCACCTCTCTGTGGGGTATTGAATACCCTGCTTCATTGCTCCACTACTAGGATTGGTGCACCTGAATTTCTGTTGGCACTCCTTGGCCTACTTCTCCATATTTCCATCCCAAGCTCAAGTCTCACTATCTTGGTACTACTCTGCAGAGATGTCTGCTTATCAATCCCATTTGTGCAGATCAGTTCAGATTGTCACCTATTTGATACTGTCCACACTCCTTACCCTGCATGTTGGCATTCATCCACATCGAAAGGATAGTCTCTATTATACTTGGTGCTCCACGGCCTGGATCAGTTCCCTTGATTCTCATTCTGTGCTTGGCTGTCGCTAGCTGTATACACCCATATTCACCACTGAAGTCTCAATCATAGGGCTCCTTATTTCCTGATTGTTCCTGCCCTTATTCACCTGAATGTATCTTAGTGCATTTCAAATCCCATATAATTAACAGCTAGCTAACATCTCATAAAAGCCTTCCTTAGATATTTCCAAACAAGCCAGATGACAGTAGGATTCAATCTCAGCAACTTATCAGATACAAACTATCAGGAAATACAAAGAGCTCCTGCAGCTTATTAGTATTGTTGATTGAATGAATGTTTCTGCTTTTGTAAACCCACATGAGAAGGGTGATGTAGTGGGTGAAAATAACACTATGTTCAAATGATAGCATTCAATCTGTTTGTGGGGAATTTTGTATTATGTACCTGGGTCTATTTCTGAGTAGCATGGTATTGTTTTTGGTTCCTTGGAGTTGCAATACAGACAGTTAAATGTTGCCGAAGATGTAAGCTACTATAAGTATTATTTTCATCTCATAATGACCAAGTAATACACCCATTATATTCGCTGTGGATGGTAATTCACTGGTTGATTTCAGACAAAGAGTCTCACAATTCCATTGCAGTCCTCCAAATCAATATTTGTAAAATTCCAGGTATCTTGCAAAGTGTTTTGGGTATTCCTGTATTGGTTGGACAATACTCAAAGATTCCTACAAGGTTCTGTCCAGCTCTCCCATATGCTACGAAATGAATCACAATCACTCTCATCATGCACTTGCAGTTTTCATCAACTATCACATTACTCACACGGCTGCCAGAAATGCCTAAGTAGCGTGTGATTCTCTCCTGACATTGACATTTGCAAGATTACACGTCGCCAGCTCTCACACACTCCAGGAGGATCCGAGTGACCTAAACACAATATGCGAATGTATTTCAATAAGTATACAAATGCCACAAAGAAATACTACTATAACATACGATGTATTACTTATTGGTTTTACACAGTATATGTATTGGTCCGAGGTTTAAATTATCCAAATGCCCTTATGGCTTCTATAGAAGAGAACATGAGGTTATACAGCTGAGTGTACATCACAAGTGATAAAATGACTTTTTTCCAACCTTACTGAATTAATCAATGTGTTCACTACTATTCAAATTACTGGAAATAGTATTGAGCTTACCCGTTCTGTCACTACTGATATATATGTGTATTGAATAGATAGTGTACTATATATGCAAATGTACAGTATTGCAAACTACATATTACAAACAACAACTATATACCAACTAGTACTATATACCAACTACTATATATTAATGACTATGAAAATGATGATGAAAGTAATGAACACCGTGTCATGCTGCTATGCAATTATAATATATGTATCGACTTGCTCTTCATCTTGTTGTCATATATTCTACTAATGTACATGTAACTGTATTCTCAGTTTGTTTCAAAACTATGCATTATGCAAATAATTTTTATTAAATTTGTTTCCAAAATTGAGCTTCAATTGATACATTCAGAGTGTGATTATAAGTTGGTCAAATATAACAAAGATATACAGCATTATTCTCAAAGTTCCATTAAAGTTATCATTTATATTCCGATATTCTTTTGACATCCTCTATTCTGTAATAAATACAAACCACATTGCATTATCAACTATGCTATATTTGTGCACAGATTGGAAGGTTTGGGTTCTAGAGATGTTAATCAGCTTCTTTTTATACAGTTGCTATTTATCTGCAGCTAACAAACTCTTATAAACTATATTTTTAAAATAGTTTCCTTTAATTTCTGTATAATTCTTCCTAATGTTACCACCAATATTCTACTATATTCTAAAACAATTATCTATTTTTGGATTTACTAACCTCTACTGTTAGTTTATTCTATTTACTACCAATATTGCTTATATGTTTCTTCTAATTACTATGGCTATAACTTACACATGCATTTGATTAACAAATTGAATGGCCAGTTGATTATTTGAATGCTAATTCTCTATTATTGCTTGGGATTTATGTAATTTTTAGATGTATCTTCTGCATATGTTACATCTTTCACTTATAATATGTTGACACTTCTGTGATTCAGTAGTATGATATAATGTATTCTCCTTATTGCAATTGAATACCAAACTACTTTACCAATTCAATCCCATACTACGTTACTAATTCAATACCATTTCTTCACTATTACCATGAAAATGGAATTGTACTCTAATTGTAATTTAACAACAAAAGATCGTACTTGGCTTTAACTATTGTATATGTCAGGTATGTACATATCGATGAGAATCATCCAAAATGGAAAACTGTATATGAGGTGCAAAGGAGAGTATGCTGTATATTGTAATCAGATGGAATGGAATTGGTCTTTTTATTGAGATATGGAGTTGTAGTATCCACAATATCTATTGCTGCAGGGTGATACAGCCCTGAGATATGTAGATTGTTCAGAAATACTTATGTCAATTATACTGACTGAACTGTTAAATATATTGCACTTATTTGCTGTAGAATATTGCAAGTGTCAGATATCATTGTAAATATTTATTCATCAAAAAGAAACTGTAAAGCTATCTATGTAGCAACTTTATTTCAATGAAATAATTTACATATATATAGTAATTGGGCAATAATCCTTTGGTAAATTGTTTGCAGTGGTAACTATCATATTATAATTATTTCTAGAATAATACTGCATAAGTTGTTCAGAATTCAGTATACAATAACAATTGGAACTTCTGATTTCTTTGTCATTGGTATAAAATCATTCAAGTTTTTATTACTCATTTACACAATTCTTATTCATATTGCTATGGCTTATACCACCACCAATTGAATCATATTTGCAACAAAATTACTTTCAACATATGCTTGGTACTTTTCTTCATTAGATTTTCTTCTATTTATAATCAGTATTGCTTTATTTTTAAATAATTTTCCAGAGTTAAATATCAGTATGTTTTTAACCCAGCTTACAACAATGTTATTCTATGTAACAGGGATTATTATGTATATTTCTATAGTCAAATTGAAATAGTTATACCAATATATATATCTATTCACAGTATGTATAATTGAAATGCCACTGTTTTGATTGTTACACATGGCAAAGTCTGTGCATTGTTACGGGGATACTTAGGTACCAAGTATAGGTACTAGTACAGCCGTAGATCCTATTTCTGTCTGAGATTACTAATAATCTTCTCCCGTATATTGGCAAGCCTAGTATTTGATTTTGCTTGTAATTGGATTCGTCGGGCTTCCGCTTTTCTAGCCTTTTTAAGTTGCTTTTTCGATTGAGGTAAAGGGTTGACTCGTCCCTTCCTAATTCTCCTCAAAGGATCACTAACATAATTAGCTGAATAGGATAATGCTTGCTTATCTAAATCAAGACTAATATTCCTAGCTATATCTCGAGGGGTTGAGGATACTCCTCGTATTGTCCTTTCCCGTAATGTAAGGTTATCGATATGTATTCTTAGGTCGTCGTCCAATCCTTTAATTCCGGCTATCCACCAGACACAATTTGCCACAAATAAGTATTGAATATTTCTAGCAAAAGATATAATTTTCTTGGGAGCGTAAACAATGACGTCGGAATCGTTCTTGAAGATTATAGGCATTCATATGAATACTTATCGAAGGTGCGGGGCTGCCGCTACAAAAAGCTAATAGATTTTATATAATAATAATAGGTATCATAAAAACTCAATAATAAATAAAGGTCTTCTTTCGCTGGTAGGTTTCTGACTGTTCGCTGCTGGAGCTTGTTCTTTCAAATTGCCTGGACAATCGTGATCTCTTTATAGTCATGTTCGAGGGACAGTATTCTTATCGCCCATACTTCCATGCTATGAGTCCGCTTATTGTATAATTGCAATGTTATCGTTGCGTCTTACATTCTACTGAACGCGCCCAATAATTGATTGCCACGTTTCCCTCAGGTTACCGTGTTCATATAATGTGGTTTTGAAGCATTATGCTCCTGATTAATATCAGGCCATCCATCATA
>Ga0307514_10000265_pt1 | contig 134233 bp, 136 predicted proteins | sample 16_EM_MG_FD_203088 | JGI IMG/M metagenome (GOLD analysis project Ga0307514, IMG submission 203088) | Populus trichocarpa ectomycorrhiza microbial communities from riparian zone in the Pacific Northwest, United States - 16_EM | ecosystem: Host-associated > Plants > Roots > Unclassified...
CTCCAGCTATCCAGATAGAAATGAGTCATTGAGAGCTGATACTACAGTCATTCATTCAATTTGAACGTGAATACTAGTATCAGTGGCCAATGCAAAGTCAATTTTAGTATCATATTGTTGAAATATATTGTCCAGAAAAATACTAACTTGTTGGTAAATGTTACTCCACCTATCCAAGTACAATTAGGTTATTGGGAACTGATACTTCAGTTGTTCATTCAATTGGACTGTGAAAACTATTATCAATTGATAATAATGATTTGAACCGTCTCGTATTGAGTATCTGGAATGGACTGTATTGTCATTCGACTCCAACGCAGGAATATAGCTAACTAATAGAACTGTTGCGGCTATTAAGCAACCAAGCACGTAAGGTACCTTACCGTCTCATCACCAGTTGCACTTTTTTGTATTTTCTTGCATTCTCCTTCTCAAAATTTACAACCACTAAACATATAATGGTATCCTTAGTCGGAGATTTTGTTAGTCACTCTACTTCAGGCATATCCTTATAGTCCTGAATTTAGTGTCTCTGCCCGATGTGGAATTTGTGACACAGAGTACCAGGCTGTCAGTGGAACCATCTAGGCTGGCAAGCTATATTTTTGGGTGGGGTACCACATTGTCAGATTGCCTGGCGCATTTTTTGTATTTTCTTTCATCTTCCGCTGCCAAATATGCCATTACTCAAGAAGTAATGCTATTCTCAGTATGAAACTTCGTTAGCAGCTTCTCTTAATACTTGTCTACCATGCCTCTTAATTAATTTTACTCTCTATTGTGAGATTGTTGATAAATAGTGCTAGATGAAAAGGAACCATATTCAGATGCCAAGACATATTCTCAGTGTGGTACCACACCTTCTCTTCACCTGTCGCACTTTTTGCTATATTTATCCCTGTTCACCAGTATTCTTCACAACTACTCCACAAATAATGCAATTGGGAGTCTGCAATTTGGTTATTTGCTTCTCTTCATACTTATCTTCAATCTCTTTTAATTATTTTATCTCTCTATTGTGACAGTGTGGGGATATACTTGTGTATGATGAACAGTCTCATCAAGGCTGGCGAGAATTTTTAGTCTGGGTGGAGATATAGTATTAACCCCAGATAGGCAGGAGTAGTTCACACCCCTGAACTGCATCCTATGGCAGCAGGTCAGATCCCTGTACTGCATCCTATGGTAGCAGGTCAGGACCCCTGCATGTGCATCCTATAGCAGGTCAGACCCCGGCTGCCACCCCCTGCAACTGCATCATATGGCGCGTAACGTGCATCCCACCCATAGGATGCAGTTGCAGGTTAGCTGACCTGCACTACTCCATAGACATAGTGTGAACAGTTTTAGTTGTTGCATATTTGGCAATAAATAGATTTTGCAGATCTTCGTGTTCATATCGGATTGATTGACTGCCCTGATTGGCAAAAATACATTACATCAAAGGTGAAACACCACTTCTGCATTGATCAAAATTGCAAGCTGCAAAGCATTCAAAAATGAATTATTGTTTATTGAAAATGTGATTTTGATATGATACTATACACAAACTCCAAACACAACAGCCTTATGTGAATCTATGGATGGATCCACTGAGCAACCTGCTGACAACCCACCCAATTCAGATTTGTTGGCCGTTTACCATTGAATCATACCTGAGTTGACATTTCAGGTGTATTGACATCCGGGTTGGCTAATTTGGCAATGGTTCAGTTTGAACCCAGACCCAGACCTGCAGTGACGGTCCAGAACCGTTGCTAACACAAGTCTTGATAGCCAACTTGAAATCACATGGTCAAGCAAGCTGGGAGTGTACCATTCAGTGCCTTTGTCAGTCTACCTGAGAGAAAGTTTAAAATTAAACTGGAGTGTGTTCTGAAAGCTTACTTCGTAGAATATAGTCCAGCAGGCTGGGATTGTGTAATCAGGTGGAGTTGAGAGTGTACATGAGAGCATTATTGTGAGTGTAGTTCAAAGCATCTTAAGAGCTGCATTGGGATCAAACAGTCATTCAGGCGGGGTGTGTGACATTGAGTGCAATTGAAATATACATAAGATCATACTTATAACTGTATTTGTGTGCATTCCGGGAAGTGTGTTTGAAAGCATCATGAGATCCTATTTGGGGGGGAACAGTCCAGCTGGCTGGCAGTGTATCATCAAGTGCAATTGAGAGCGTCATTAACAGAGTTCTCAGGAGTGTACTTGAAATTGTCTTGAGAGCGTTCTTTGAAGCATACAGTCAAGCAGGCTTAGAGTGTGCCATCAAGCGCATTTGAAAGAATCATTTAGAGCATTCATGGGAGGATACTTGGAAGCATACTTGGCAGTGATCTTGACAGTATACTTGGCGTTGTACTAGGCAGCCAACTTGGAGTAAACTTCGTAGCGTCTTGAGAGTTTACTTGGAAGTGAATAGTCTAGTAGGCCAGGAGTGTAAAATCAAGTGCAATACGAAGTGTGCTTCAAAGTGTACTTCGGATCGTACGATGAAATGCATTTGGCAGCCTCATCCCAAGTTGTTTGAATGCAGCATGATATATAGTATTGAGCACACAAAATCGCATACGTATCATACCAAGCTAGTCAACGTGCAGGTTCTTTGAATTTTATTGTACTATGTATCCAATATGATATGCTTTACCATCCCAACACTGGCTGCTCTATATGTTACGTGTCGAGTAAGGTCAATTTTTCGAGTGCTAATTGAGGATTCAACATTAGCTGAATATCTGTTGTTTGCGGAGGTTCGTATGTTGCTTGAGGGTCCAGCTTTTGAGTAACTTACATGGCCACTCGAACTGCCTGGGGTGGAAATACATCTTCTGTACTCAGTTGGCATTCTGATCTGTACCACAATAACAGTTTTGATATCAGATGGTGGTTTTGGTGGCAATTTAAAAGTCATTGGTGATCAAAGGTCATTTGTTAGTTTGAGAGTTCTTTTGTAATTGTACTTGGGGTCAATTGGCACTTTTTCTGAAGTGAGTTCTTTCTTTCATTGCTTTCATAGCTCTGTTTTAACACCTCTCACAGTGTTCCCTGATTGATTCCTGCCATGTCGTGTATCGCTTGTATTCTATTACTTGCGGCTTTCTACCCCCACAATTATTAGTATCCTTATTAGCATTATTCATAATCACACCATAATTGTTAATTTGCTGTCTTGGTATTGCTTCAGCACAGACTCTTCATTAATACAGTTGTGATGTCCTTTTTGGATTGTGTTTTCTCGGCCTGTTAGAAGGTTGGTACCTGTATTGGTAGTTCATCCCGTCTGTGAGATCGCTGGTTTTCCCCTGTTATTAAGTGCGTACATTTTTCTCAGTATTTGTTCCAGTCCACGGTCAGTGCATTTCATCGCAGTGATTGGTTGGTGCCTGTATCTCCGTGTTTGTCCCAGTATCAGGTCAGTATCTTTGTTGTGTGTGATGTTAATGTACCTGGCTTACTACATCTGGTATTCCGATCAGACATTGTTCATACAGCCACAAAGAGCTGTGTAACTTCTTTCAGTTTTAGCTCCACTGGCAGAGTAGGTAGCATTGATTAGTTCGTGCTCACCATATTCACCTGTATTTGCATGTGGGCCTCTTTCCCCCCATTCCATGCCCAGCTTTCCAAGCCCAAATCCTGGTTTGGGCTCCATTTGGGGTGAAATGACGGAGCAACAATGCTGAGAGCCTATCATCAACACTCCACCACACCTCTCACAGCATCCACAGAGAATTGGTGACAAACAGCAGTTCTTGCTCGAGGATCATTGGAAGTGGGTGGGAGGGTATCATCGGATATCCAGCTGTGAGGAACCACTCAAATTTTGTGGATCTACGAAAACTCAACCCGAGTGTGAGGGACCAAGAGCTGGAAAGCACAGAGTGTGTATTTTTAATGCATGGTAGATGATGTCTATCTACCCCGGGGTCTCCCAAATATATATACTCCCAGTCGCCCAGTCCATCTTCGTTATCCCTGTATCTCCGTGCCCCCCCCCCGCCGTCTTCCCCTGTCAAACTGAGCGGTGGTGGTGAGACACAGATTTTCCCACCACACCGGAATTTAATCATATTACACTACATGAGATATCTCATAGTCACTCAAGACAACCGCCTTAGTTCCAACTCCAGGACTACTCGTTCAAGTAACCTTATAGGCAATACGGGCTCTGAATGTGCCAGCGACAGTGTAGATCAAAAATCTCCAAGAGATCACATATTCATATCCCATGGAACCCTATCATGGCAGTCATGGAAGCAAGACTTTGTTGCATCATCAACTTTAGAAGCAAAATATATCGCATGCTCAGAAGCCTTGAGAGAAGGATAATAGCTGCTACAACTTTGCAATCAAGTCAGATATTGCCAAAAGGATGACAATGATGAAAACAATCAACCTGTTCCGATTCTCTGCGATAATATAGCCGCACTCGCTCACATCATAAATGGAACTATCAAGGCACGAACAAACCACATAGATGTTTGCTATCACAACAGTTGAGATCTGCACCAGCACGGCATTGTCAAGTTCACTTTGGTATCAACACAAGAAATTGCCGTTATCGTTACGAATCACTGACGAGAGAGAAGCACGAAAAGTTCACCAAGACTATGAGTTTATGGCAGACTGGAATGGAAGGATATGGAATTGGTCATATTTGGGTACATCAGCAAAAGTGCAAATCGACTATAGACTGCGCTACGCGCACCCGCGCAGCTCATAGCAAGCTTCCCGTGGACCCCTGCGCGACGCGCAGTCTATAATCATACATAGTCGGTCCATAGACATCAGCGCGTGGGTCTATGGGACATATACGGCTGGCAGTCGATAACCCTCAGCCAGTCTTGACTGCCGACAGGCTTCGCTGGTGCTAACACACTCATTGACAGCATTCTTGAGTGGCCGCTTGAGAGACCGCCTGAGACCCTGATTGAGACCCTGATTGAGACCCTGATTCGGAGCCGCGCTTGAGAGAGCCGCGCTTCGGCTGGAGTTGCGTTTCCACAGGAATCTTGGGGCCGATTGAAACTCTGAGTTTCTGGAAGCTTTGGCCAATAGAAGGCTTTAATTCTGTGGAAGCTTTGATGTTTACGTGGACATTGCCAAGCTACTTGACTAAGTGTTTTCGGCTTTCGGTACCATCACCGTCACCATCACCATCATCATCACCATCACCATCACCATCATCATCATCGCCAGCAGCCCCGGACCGAATGCGCATACATACGCCCAAAATTGACGGGAAGCTGGCTGCAGATTCCACTGAGAAAACTGAGTCGGAGATCTGCTCTTCCGAAGATCCAACTGTCTACCTTTCCTGCAGTATCTAAAGCTGCAATTGTCAACACCATGACCGTAAGGCATCGTGAGATCTTGTTGTGGTGGCGGCGCTGAAGATAATGTTCAGATTAAGATGTCGACCGACGTCACGATTTCGGCCACCATACGTCGCCCGCCGCCTGCCGCCTGCCACACGCCACACGCCACACGCCACACGCCACACGCCACACGCCACACGCCGCCCTCCCAACACAGCCCGCCATACGCCACCTGCCTCTCGCCTCCCGGTGCCTGGCGCCTGCAACTCAGCAAGTCTCTGGATCGAGCACGCAGGAGCATACATAGGAGAATATTGTCAAGTGAGATTGGGAGTGTCTTGCCTCTTGACAGTGTACTTGGGAGCGTAGAGCCAAGTAGGCTGGGAGTGTGCCATCGAGTGCAATTGGGAGCGTACTGGAGAGCGTGCTCGGGAGTGTGCTTGAGAGCGTACTTGGGAGTGTACTTGAGAGCAACTCGGAGGTGTACTTGGGAGCGTGCAATGAAGTGCATTTAGCATCTTGGTTTCAAGTTTGTTGTATGCATAGTATCAAGCGCACATAATCGCGTGCGTATCATAGTATTCTAGTCAACACGCAGGTCCATAGGACCTCATAGTGCCACGCGCCAAATATGCTATGGAATACCGTCCCAAAAACTGCTTCTCTATGAGCTTCGCGTCGCGCATGGTCATTTTTCCCGGTGTATATTTGGACAGACTTGGATTTTATTATACGGATTGCACTCTTTCCCTACCTACCGCAGCCAATCAGGAGGAGAGTTTTAAGGAGGCACCGGAAGACGATTCACATGGACTTTGTTTGTATGGGCTCACGGAGATATGGACTTGCTATGGAACGCAGCAAGAGGGGGAAGTGTTGCATGTGTACTTGGATCGTGAGTCTCAGCACCCTCTGATGTCTTGTATGAGAATGAAGACTTGTATGGAGATGGTGGCTGTATGAGGATATGCATCAGGACCAGGGTGATGCGTCTCATGTCAGATAGAGCATACGCGTACGCATATGGGAGATTGTACATATACGGTCTTTGGCCCTCGAGATAGATCAATCAAGTCAATCAACAAGACAAAGAAGCATCAAAAGTAACAGCGGGATCTCAGAATTCTGTGAGTGATCATAAATGACCAGTCCATCTGCCCAAAATAGGCGATACTAGGATATGGAAGGTGGGTTTGGAAATGTAAATCGTTGATGATGTAGCAATCTGTATCGAATCTAAAGCATTTCCGCTTTCGCCACTCATACACGAAGGTGGTGTGTTAGAAATTAATCCTGCAGTTCGCTCCCTCTGCACTACCTGAACATTACCTGCAGAGTTTGGGGATCTTCCAAGGCGAGTTGTCGCTAGCAATACAAGTCTCACTCGTTCTTCAGAATTACCACTTAAACTCCTTTCATACTATGCGTAGAGTATGCTTGTGAACTGTGTTTGATTGCAAATAGGTTCATTTGCGTGAAAGACCGCTCATGTCTGATAAATAAATGCTACTTACCCTACCGTGCCCGGCAGCTATCACAATTTGTGCTATTGGTTTGATTACGAACATCTTAGTGCCGCATATCTGTATTCTTGCGTCAGGTAGTTACTGTAAATCCTTGTCAAATCAATCCAGCTTTGGTGGATGTATGAGTGGGGAAACCATAGAGTGATATAATTACATGCAACATTGACTCACAGGTTTCCACAACTGTGAAGAAGAGTTCGTTGAAGTGTTAGGTGTCACCACCATCCGTCCCGCATAAGCAAAACCTCGTTCTAACCCGTGAAATGATCATCACGGCTAAATCTTCCCGTCTTCCGGCCTATACTGCAAAAACCTGCGGGTTTTCAGATATTTGAGGCCGCCCACATATCTGACCGGCCCGGCCTCAACTTTGGAGACCTGCCTGGGCGGAAGCCAGGCCCTGCTTCATCTTATGAACACAGGATGTAGTTGTAGGCAAACTGCGTTGATCCCGTGATACCCGTGCCCAATCTCTCTTTACAGTAGCCAGCTAGAACCTACATGAATCAGTAATTAGGATATAAATAATCTTACAGGTTTTAATTCAAAATTCTGACCTGGCTATCCCATCCGATATGTGCAACCTGAAATCTGTGTGACTATAATGCCCGACATCCGATCTCGGTGAATCGGCACCTATGTCTCACCATGTAGTACGGCAATTTCATAGTGAATCGATTTTATAAGTCCAGATAACAAACGTTCGGTCCCACCATACGGTTTCCAGGTTACGACTCAACTCTTCTCGGGATGACGTAGAGATGAATCCACAAGCTCATTCTTAAACGGCAATGCTAGGTTGCAAAAGCCACCAGTTAATTTACTCTCTTGTAGGTTTACGCTTAGACACTCGTACACATAGTGATAGTGGTGGTGAGCTCGACTCTGAATTCGAGAAGCTATCCTCCATGGTCATGTATTGTTACAGGTCTCGATGTTGTCAACCATAGGTGGTGTGCGGGAATTCGATCTGTGCTCGGGAACTTATACCACCTATCATAGTGCTTCACCAGTAGTTTGTTGGTTTTAATCATACAGTTTTCACTCTATACAAGAATATGTCAGTTCCCGTTGTCCCCTTCCTCTTCGGATGCCCGGCTCGATGGCGAAGATCCTTTCCCCTACTCTTCGTCTCCTTTTAAACAACGAAATTATAGCAAAACAAACTGTCACAAACCAAAGAAAAGTAGACGAAGACAAAGACTACAATCTACTCGCTTTGCTTAACGGCGTGGGAACCTCCCCACTTCCGTAGACGCGAGGAAGTCCAGCACCGCCTAATCACACTTCCCCAAAGAAAACAGCTCAGTTATCTGCATATACCGACACCGTTCCTCTTTCCAGCCCGTTGCCCGTCCTACTACTTTCCACAACTCCTGCTGCTCATCACCCACCGTCTGCAGTGGCGGAAGAAGTGCTCCCGCGTCTAGGCTGCCTCTCCACACCGCCTGACTCTACCAGTAGTTAGATGGGTGACGTAAATACCCATTCTCCCCCGCGTTTCATCGGTAGTATATTGATTTATTCGCCAGTACCCCTCCTGATCATGCATGCTGCAGCTTTAAGTAAATTAACAGCCAATTACTTGGAATATGGGGGCAATTACCTCTGAGATTGAGTGTTTCGTTACCATTCACATAGATACATATCAAGATCGATGCACGTACCAGAATTGTCATCCTTTCTCGAGCTTCCCACTTCCCCGGTTTCAAACAGGGACCTCTTCATCTGCTTCCCTTATCCTCTTTAGCAGAAGAATAATATGACACATAGGCCCATCAAGACTGTAAGTGTGGAATGATGGATAATTATTGACGGTCGGTCTGGTGCGAGACAACCTTCAACCCGCAACCACAAACAGTATCCTCCTTTTACCACTTAAATCCCTGATATGCATTAAAAGCGACACTCCAACTATTTACTGCCCACAGATTTGAGAATATAATTCGGAAACTCCTGCACTCACCCACGCTCGCTCGCGGAGGAGCAGTAGATCCACAGAAGTTTGAAAGGCAGCTCTCGCTAGTTGGATCCGCAGCTGTCCTCACGCCAAGGCTCTCGATTGTTCTCCGGTGGTTCTGTCTACGCCACTATCCCGCAGCCGCTCACGTAGAGTTCAATTCGCACTTCTCCGTTCTTTTGTTTCTTTCATGATGCTATAACTGGTGAAATAAAGAGCAAGTCATACGGAAAGTTTTCCATACACAGGCGCGCGGTTGTTCGTGGTCAAGTGGATGGATCACAATATGCGGCACGGGTGAAGGATATGGATGTTGGAACGAGATGAGATATCACGAGGCAGTATATGGAACGGCGTAGGCGTTGGAAAGAATGAGATGAGATACGAGGCTGGAGCCGCGCGCCGTTGCGAGATCTCCCAACGGGCATGGGTAGTCACTCGCGTGAGTATTCTAAGCTGATTCACAAGGGGCGCCTCTATACTTATAGTAATTTCGGCTAAGCTATATGTCTAAAGAAATGGTATCCATTGTCAATTATCATAACCAGTTGTGCACTCGCACGAGTGAGAGTGATGATGCCGCTGGTCGGATGTGAGAATGCCACACTCTGAGGATAGCGAGTGGGCCGACGGATGAGCCGTCTAAGTTTCCGCCCGAATACGAGTGTAGAACGAATTCATTGAATGTAGCAAGGTAAGATGACAGGGGCTGCAGACGAATAATGTTGTAAGTACACGCTTAACCATTGTGGACGGTGCAATTTGCTACCCGAGAAGTTGGTGGCATCGAGAACCGACCTGAAACAATGATGAGAAACAAAGCGTCTGGCTACGAGAATAAACAAAAGGGGCGAGGACAAGACGGAGATTACGATGGGAAGGCTGTGGTGAAGGCGGCGCACGAACATACAAGCCGTTGCTATGGCCATTTCCAGAGAGCCAGACATAAACACCGCCCCCACCAATCGTTATAGTCTTCCAAATGACAGGATGGCGGTGAGGTTTATTTATGCACGGCAATTGATGATACTCTCCGGGATAGTAGCAAAGACTCCGAACGACGTCCAACATTCAACCACGCCGACCGATCCGGGCACACCTTGTCACCTCATAGGCATCGGCAAAACGCTTCCGCTTGGGCCTTACTGGCTATGGCTAAAAACATCTGTTCATTGACACATCTGACGAACTACCTGACACCGATAACGTTGACGAGCGAATTGCAATGCGTGAACCGGGAGACCACCGTAGCGACGACACGCGTACGTTTCATGAACCGTCAGCTGAGGATCGTTCGTACGAATCTATTGTTTTCGTTCTCCAGCACGTCTCGCAGGCATTTTTGGCTAAAAACATAAGGTGACACACTCTGTGTGGCAAAGTGACTGCGCTATGCAAGCCACACCACGTGTCAATCAAAACAGCAAAACCACTTCAAGACACCCTAGCCCGCGACGCAGGTTATTACTCTATACGGTCCATGTTTTGGTGGGATGATGACGGCGTGCGGGAATTGTTGGCATGGCACTGTACGAGATGCAGCAGCAGCGTAGGAACCCTGAATATGTATACATGAAGCTGCTTCCTCGTTTAGTAGCTTCGCAACGGCTGCCATGACATGAACAACATGATGAGCTGGCGCGCGTGTCCCAATGCACAGGGGCCAGTAGAATGCGACAAGCCTGTCACGATGACGCCATCAGAGTGTCTGAGCCAGCGAATACACTGTGGGGGAAACGAAGGGGCTGTTGTGATGATAAGGTATGTAGCTAGACCCATGTACCTATAATACCTACATTATGCATTGAGATCGTTCAGCTTTTTTTTTCAACCACAGAGATGCAGACTAGTACCACCAACCGCGACCCGGGAAATTGACAACGGGAACCTTAATGCCTCCTCCTAGGTAATATAAGGCTGGGTAAGGCTGTCTTTTGCGCTACAATTGGGCGGAGATATCCGGGCATGCACACTATGCAGATGGCACGATATATAGGTTAGCTCTACAGTCCTTGTTAATTTTGGCATCTTCCACGTGTACGAGAGCTAGGTCCATGTATACGTATATAACTACTTGATCCTACCTCACGGATCTCTAGCTCTAACCTGGAGCATTCTACCATGGCATCCAACAACCCCCAACCTAACGCGCAGCCCAATGGCTCGGGCCCCCAGCTGAACGGCTCCGCTCCCCAACTCAATGGATCCACCCCCCATGTCAATGGCTCCGGTCCTCAACCGAATGGCTCTGGCAAGCGTAAGACGTCTAGCCCCAGTATTCTCCAACGCCTACGCTCTCTTCTCTCATCAGTAATACGTCGACCATCTCGCTCGTCACATCGAGCTCGTCCTCCGCCTCCCCCTCCCCCTCCACTTCCACCTCCTCTGCCTGAACCCGCTGCACTACCGCTAGAAGCTGCTCCCACCCCGGAGACATCAGATGCTCCCACCCCACAGACCGAAGCGGCGGGAGTCATTCAAGACCTTCAATCTAAGGGGGCGCCGATCCCCGTGAACACAACCCTTGCCGTGGGTACCACAGAAGCGATAGGCTCCGGGGGCTTGATAAACGACCGAGAATACACCGTTTGCACCCTCCAATAATCACTGATATGAATACTAGCTCATTGCGTTTAGATAGAGAAAATCATCCAGCTAGCGGTATCCCTCCCGAACGGCTCCGACAACCAGGTTGCGTTGACGGGCCAGCTCATCAGGAGCCTGTGGAATATTCTGCAGCATCCTCCGATGCGGTATCTGGGGATCCTTGGGACGCTGCCGACCCCGCAGACTGGAGCGTTGGATACTGACTTCCGGTACCGTGCTGCGGATGGGAGTTATAACGTACCTGCAATCTGGGGTATATCACGGTTGTCTCGGCTAATGGCGAGTAGAGTCTGTTGTTTCCTACTATTGGGATGGCAGGGACGCCGTATGCGAAGTCTGTAACGCCGAAGATCAAGTTACCCGCGAAGCTGCCAGATCCGGGGCTCTTGTTTGATAGTATATCCCTAGGTTTCTACCGTAAGAGACATTTCTAACGACAGAACCCGTATAGCCCTCTTTGTCCGAGACAAAGTCATTGAGCACCCGACCAAGATCTCGAGCCTGCTCTTTAACATGGCATCAATCATCATCCATGGTAGTATCCCGGCACCCTCAAACCCCTCATTACTGACTCCCACAGACGTCCTCAAAACCGACCCCACAGACTCTAACAAATCTAGCACTTCCTCCTACCTCGATCTCGCCCCTCTGTACGGCAGCAACCGCACCGAGCAAATCACCGTGCGAACCATGGTAGACGGAAAACTGAAGCCCGATGCATTCAGCGAATACCGTCTCCTTGGCTTCCCTCCAGGCGTGCCCGCATTTCTACTCTGCTTCAACCGCTTCCACAACTACGTTGTTAGCCAGCTTGCGGAAATCAACCAGGACGGTCGATTCACGAAGCCGGGGGTGTTGCCTGCTAACCCCGCACTCGAAGCGCAGGAGAAGTATCGGAGGGCGTTAGAGAGATATGATGAGGATCTTTTTCAGACGGGGAAGCTAGTAACTTGTGGGCTCTATGTGAACATCATTCTCAATGACTACGTCAAAAACATCCTCAACCTTAATCGCGTGCAATCATCCTGGACGCTCGACCCCCGCGACGAATTCGGGCATCTCTACGACCAAACCACGGCGATCCCATCTGGTGTCGGCAACGCTGTCTCCGTCGAATTCAACCTGATCTACCGCTGGCACGCCTGCATCAGCGAGCGGGACGCAATATGGACTGAGGGGTTCAACAAGCAAGTCCTCGGTGTTCCCGATCCATCCGTGCTTCCACCGGAGGAGCTGCAGCGGAAGTTACGACAATGGGCAGAGACGATTCCAAAAGATCCTGGTCAGCGGACATTTTCGGGGTTGAAGCGACAAAAGGACGGGAAGTTTGCGGATAAGGATTTGATTGATGCGATTACTAAGAGCACGGAGGACATTGCTGGTTCGTTCGGGCCGCACAATATCCCAAAGGTGATGCGGTCGGTAGAGATTCTAGGGATTATTCAGGCACGGAAATGGAAGGTGGCGACGTTGAATGAGTTCCGGCAGTTCTGCCAGTTGACCCCGCATAAGACTTTTGAGGACTTGAACCCGGACCCGACGATTGCCCAGACGTTGAGGAACCTGTATGAGGATCCGGACAAGGTGGAGTTGTATCCGGGGATATTGGCGGAGGATGCAAAGAAGCCGATAGTTCCTGGGTCTGGGCTGTGTGCGGGATTCACGATATCGAAGGCGATTTTGTCGGATGCGGTGTCTTTGACTAGAGGGGATCGATTCTACACTATTGACTATACGCCGAGCAATCTCACGAACTGGGGATACACAGAGGTGTCCTCGGATCCAGAGGTTATCCAGGGCCGCGTACTGCACAAGCTCTTTTTTAATGCCTTCCCCGGGTGGTACCGCTCCAACTCTGTGTATGCCATGTTCCCGTTCACGATCCCCTCCGAGACAAAGACTATCCTGGAAGGCTTCGGCATTGCCAAGGACTTCAATTTCGACCGACCTTCTTACATTCCGCCACCTACACAATGCTTGACATACAAGGCGGTAAAGGAGATAGTTGCCGACAACAAACGCTTCTACGTGCCGTGGGGCCCACATATCTACGAGATATCTGGACACGACTATATGCTGAGCGGAGACCAACCATCCAATTACCAGGAGAAAGTAGAGTTTGAAAAATGTCTCTACGGTCCCGAAAATGGCGTAGAGGAGATAGGAAAGTTTTGCGAAGTAACCGCGTGGAAAATGTTGAAGGAGAAATCGTACTCGGCCGGGAAAGGATTCCGGGTCGATGCAGTGCGAGAGTCAGTCTTCCCCCTCTCCCGAGAGATCACATGGCTAACGTATCATTACAGTATCGGTAACCTAGTACAATCCCACTTCGCAGCAGCACTATTCCACATCCCTATCAAAACACCAGAGAATCCCAGTGGCCTATTTACAGAGCAGGAGCTATACAAACTTCACGCTACATTATTCGCCTGGGTGTTTCTAGACTTCGACACCAGCAAGTCCTTCGAGCTCCGACAGAATGCGCGCAACGCGGCCACAACCCTAACCCCAGCCTACGAAGCCGCCTGCGAGGCCGTCAAGGCTGGAAAGCCGCCATTGAACCCGATCCCGAGCGACCAGCCATTAAGTACATATGGTACATACCCGTCTTCCTCACTATCTCTACGCTAACAAACACAAGGAAATCACGTCATCTCCGGCCTCCTCCATGGCAGAACCGTCCAAGAGGCAGTCGCCGCGATCCTCCCCACCGCCGTCGCCGCAATGGTGCCTCAAGCCCAAGCCGTACGTCCGTCCCCCTTCCCCATTCCTCCGACTAACCCACCTAGTTCGCGCAACTCCTCGAACTCTTCCTCTCTCCCACTTACATCCACCACTGGCCCATCATCCAGCACCTCGCCCAAGACAAAATCAACCCTGCCTCCTCTTTCCAACAACTCCGCAAATATGTCTTCGAAGGTACCCGTCTCTCTGCCGTCGTGTTCGGGCTAGTCCGCAACCTAGTCGCCGACAGCGCCACGATCCAAGACGGCCCCGGACGCGTGGTAAACCTCAAAAAAGGCGATTCCGTATTCCTTGACTTCGTGTCCGCGTGTCTTGACCCTGTCGCGTTTCCGGATCCGTTAAAAATCAATCTGAAAAGACCGGAGGAGGCGTATATACAATATGGATATGGAGCGCACCAGTGCCTGGGGTTTAAGATTACGGTGACGGCGTTGGCAAGCTTACTGAAGGTTTTTGGGAGGCTGCAGGGGCTGAGGATTGAGGATGGACAGAAGATGAAGAGCAAGATTGTCTGGGGAGACGTGAGGAGTTTTATGACGGAGGAGTGGGATGAATGGTACCACTTTCCGACGAGTAAGTGGTGTCTTTCCTGTAATGTTATTGGGATAGAACTAACAGTGGTGCAGCGTTGAAGGTGAGGTTTGATAGTTTCATCGAGTAGAACGTTTGACGGATATGCATATACGCGGTTATGGCAACATTTATGGTAATGGTAATAAGCGGGGACGTAACAGGCGGGAACTATAGGAAATGTTACTTAATGACTGCAATGTTTATGATACTCAATTGATAATGACTCAATGGCTCCCTCTTCTATTCACGCAGTAAAAACATCCGCTGCTATGAAACACCGGAGATGCCCATCTCGCTTTCCCAACCGCCAAGCCTCCACGTAGCATCCTCTTTCAGCGGTAGATCTCCGACGCACACAACAGACCTGCCCACGTGGGGATCGGTCTGATGTCGAAATTTTCATCACACCAACCGAGTTAAGATGGAGGGAGAGTCGATGTGGGTGGAACTGCGCCAATGAACGTGTTCCCGTCCCATTGGCTACTTGCTTCGCTCTGCGTGGATCGGAGCTAAAACACTCGTAGCTGGCAGTTGCAGATGTCGCTTAAGATAGGGCCGGAGCCAGCGCCGCCGCCCTGAATCGATCAGTCCCTTGAAATTCTGTAACACCTAGATTATTGGTGTAAACGCGTTTTGCTTTTGGCGATCAATCATCACTCGCTGAAAGACTTTGGACACAGCATCTTCCCTTACTAATTTTTCATCGCTACGCGTTTAGTTGCCGTCGATGAATCGTCTTTCCGCTGCTGATTATCAATTTCCCATTCCGCGCATATCTACTAGTACGGACTCAGGTGTACTTAAATAAGTACTGACTTGCAAACAATTCACTGATAATACATTGTTAGAACAATGGCAGCAAACTAGAGCAGAGATCTAGTGTGCAGATTGTATCGCGAACAGTAAACTATATAAATCACACCCAATACAAAACATCGAATTTGAAAAATCGCCCATTCCTTCCATTATACAGATCCCAGAATGTAAGGAATCAACAGAGTTATATAACTATGGCCTAAGTTGGCAGAGTCGTGGTATCTCCGAATACACCAAATCCCATGTAAAAGTCCCCAGGAAAGACATTCCCACGTCCCTGACTCTGAGTTAAGGATAGCGAGAGGTTCATGATCTCTTATCTCTTCCTGTGCCGAACACTGTGCATGTTTCTCCCGGGCCCATAAAACGAGACTATCCCGGGATATCTTTTTTCCATGAAAGACAAATCTCGTAGCCCGAATAGTTCCTTACGGTTTAGCCTTCTCTTTATCCACGATGTATTTGGTCCATAGAATTGCGATGTTTCGGTTACTGGGTATCAACATATTACGCGACTGGCAAGAAAAATCGGGATATCTCATCTCATCTCATCTTCGCCCTGTGCTGTCACCTGATATATATCGTGCGGGATGTCATGGCCATGGATGCTAGTTGCCTTGCTAAACCAGGATACTTCATCTCGACACTGCCTTGTCTTGTCACATGATAACGTTGTAACGGATGCAATAGCCGATGAAGCTTTGTTGTTGTTATGTTCAGTGCAACCTCCGGGGTTCTGTGGCTTGAGATATTTCGTTTATGAGCAGAAAGGGCCATGGATTAGCTGATTTTAGAACTTTACGGTTTTTGAACGGGTTGTAAGCGCCGACATGATTATGGAAGAATTCCCTGATGAATGGTTCAGCTTGACTGAGGGCTAGTGGAAGCGAATTGGCGGGTGGGAATCGACCGGCGGCCAGTGGGGGCGAGTCCCTTTGACCAAGGGCTGGCGGGGGCGAGCAATTTGGCCGACGGAAGGGACGGAGGAAGGTGGCCGAAACCTTGAGCTTGAGCCAAAGTGTGAGCTTGGGCTCGAGCGTGAGCCCGAACACGAGCATGTGCCAGAGCTGGAGCCAGAGCTTGAGCCTGAGCAAGAGCTCGAGGATTGAGCCAGAGCCTGAGCGTGGAAGGGAATGGAGGAAGCCAGGAGAGAGGGAAGGGGTATATAAGAGGAACGGAGTGGCAGTGGTTAGGCAAAGCAGCGCCTTCAGCTTCAAAAAACCCGCCCATCCGCATCCCTACCTATACAGATGCTAGCTCTGTATGTTTTCGACTCTACACCCAGTGAAATGACTTCCAGCGAAGAATGGGAGAGTCCAGGTGGAGCGGCGGCCGCAGCGGTAGCCTCTACTCCCCTGAGGCGGACCTCTGTTTTATGCATCGTTTACTGTTTCGTTTCGGTTTTTGCTTTCGTTCTAGCGCTGAAAATGTCTGTATATGATTGAATAAAGCACATACGGGGAAGAGCGAGTCCACTAGTTGCTTAGTTTTGTGGCATTCTTTGGAGCAATAGTTGGCGCAAGTTGTTCACTAGATATTCAGAAGGTCTGATTTATTTGTTGGTGTTCGGGAATCGATGAACGCCCAGGTGATAGTGGAATTCACTGTTTCATCACAACCGCTCTGGTCAGTCCTTCGTTCGCATATCATGCCATTCGAACTGATGGTCTGACTACACGTTTCGAAACTCGTAGGAATTTGTGAATAGGGGTGTATTACTCTCGTACGCTGAAATTCGGCGAATGACTCAGGGTCGAAGGATAGAAGAGCGTTGTCGACCACTGGGTCAATGGTACGAGTACTCTCGACTTTTGAGTTGATGGAGCTGAGAATATATAAAGCGACTTCCCTGTGCCCAGCTTTCTCTTCTCCGTCATCAGCCACAAGCCATGTCGTCTCTCTAGATTGTCTTGGCTTCACTCCGGACATCCCCACCACCGAACACAGCCCCCGAACACAACCCCAGGAGGGTCCCGATGACCCCGAGGAACCCCGGATATCTTTCTCGACCATCAAGACTATCGTCCTGCCTCCAACGCCCGGGAACACCACCTCCACGCCGTGAATATGGTGCTAGGAGGAACCCCATAATCACCCCCCGAGGAGCGTCGTCTACATTGTTTAATGCACATATCCCCTAAACAATCTGAGAAGACATCTGATGACAAGTAATGCTACGCACTGCCGAATATTATGAATGATCCGGGTGCTAACGCCATCGAGAGCTGCCTTGACCGGGATGGTTTGAGATGCGAAGGAAGAATAGGAATTCAATATTTTGGGTTATTTGGGCTGGATTTAAATCGTAGAACGTACCGAACAATTAAAGCATTTGATTCGCTTGGGCCATAACTTTCGCACTACTGGTAGACTTCATATTTGTATGGATTTTAATCCCTCGCTTCTATATTCTCTGCGCTGATAGTATGTAAGTGCCGGACGCCAATTGAATACTTCCGTAAGAGCTTCAGAATACGGTGCGTCAATGTTAAATACCGCTTCACTTTCACTACGGAGCACTTGCCGATGAGCTACACCGTTTTGTTATACATATATAGACCTGACACGAGCTGTCTGTAGGCAGGGCTGACAGTAAATTATGAAGCACCTGGAAAAGCACTTTCTTGTATCGGAAATTTTCTCCTTTTCTCTTCTCTCTGTAGGTTAAGTTTATACACGCTCACAATTCTCCCATACAAGTTGATGATCCAACACATTTAACCACACACGCACCTGAAACTCACAACCAGCGAAGCGGACAATCTGGTATCTAGTGCAACTCACAGCATTTATAATACGTGGAGCTCGCATACACGATCCCAATAACAACTTCTATCCCTAATATATGTTCCGACCCATTAGCGAACCCTCCAGTTCGCGAACTAGACATACCGGTTGGCAATATTTTGTCCCATTCCCAAACCGGATAAGAGGTTTGCGAACTGGTCAATTTATGCGAATTCTACCCATTGCATTGTCTCAATCGCTGGGAAGCCTCATTGAAACACACTACAATTTGCATGAATGGACATGATACAAGATAACTATAGCTGGCTCAAATACTTCCATCAAAAATCAGCATGATGCAATCTCTGAGTCCTTGTCGAGTCACTGCCACTATCAATGAATTACTTCACGTAGTCTTTGTCATAGTTCCTATATTATGAATATCTATTGGACACTATATGCAGGAAGTCAGGACTACATTTCTCTACCAGGTGCAGGGTGAAGCAGATTTCCAGCACTGTGAGGCACTTAAAGTTGTTAAACTGACAGTTATGACAGTCAGTGATGATAGAAGACTGAGCATTGAAGTTCTTGGAGCAGTTGGGATGCCAAGTATACTTATCACAGGTCTTACACTATGTTTATTGTATGGTTCCCTTTGCCTGGTGGGATTAAATCTTGTACTTGGCCTGGATGCATCCAGGGTCCTCAGTCAGCGAACCGGTCAAAATTTGCGATCTGGTCTGTCCAGTTCACGAACAGACAAAGTTCGTGTATTGGTTGGAACATACATAGTACACTAGTACCGGTTGCGGCTTCGCCGCCTCCAGGATTTGAAATGTTGAGCTTGGTGGACTTGTTACAATACCAGGCAGATCACCTAGACTTCTGCTGTGTATCCACCACTGTGTATCTTGATTTGGTGCTGCTGTGTATCTGCCACTGTGAATCTCTAGGTATGGTGGCAGCTTTGCCGCCCCCTTCAGTAAAAAGAATTCTATACGCATGATATCCAGCCGGCCGAGAGCCAGCCCATTAAGATTACATCCAGCCAGCACAGAATTACCCTTTCAAGATTACATCCAGCCAGCCGCGAGCCAGCACGTACAGCCAGCCAAGTGCTACCCCCCCCAGATTGCGTCCAGCCAGCTGAGAGCCAGCCTGTGCAGATCGCATCCAGCTATCCAAGAAACATCTCAGAGTGAGTATATTGGGGTTGTCTAGATCATCTCCAGCTGGCCAAAAGTCAGCATGTCCAAATCAGCGCACCCAGATCATGTCCAGCCAGCCGAACCCATCCAGATTGTATCCAGCCAGCGGAGAGGATGTCCGGCTCGATCGGCTTCCGACATTCAAGAGCCAGCCAATCCAGGTCGCGTCCACCAGAGGGCGAGCCTGTCCAGATGATATCTAGCCTGCCGGAAGCCAGTCTGTCCAGATCGCATCCACCGCCCAACACGTCTAGATCGTTTCCAGCAAGTTGAGAGCCAGCCCACCCAGATTGCATCTAGCCAGCTTGAGTTGTTGACAAATAGCTGTTGTGAGAGCCACACTCGAGCAAAGCTCCACAGTTCACAAATCATGACTGAAAAAGCCCATCTGCCAACCAATAAGCATTCTGTAATTTGCCACAGAAAGACTGTACGTACCACCATCAACCAATGAGCATGCTTCGAGTTGATAAACCATGTGTATATTATTGATAAGGATGTCAAAAAAATGTCATCAAATATTAGCTGGCCGGAATATGGCGAGATTGCAGCTTTGCTTTTCCCCGGATTGTGGAACCGTTCGCTTAAGAGATCGGCATTCCATAATTCTCCCCAAATACACACTTCTTGACGAGGCGGATGCCAGCGTACAAGCCAACTCAGATTATTTGATTATTGTGGAGTTCTAATTCCCTCTATATATATGGGGTTGCGGTTAAGTAACTCATTTTGTGCTGAGATATGGGTAATCTTATGAATTATTTCAGGGTCATTTCCGCAGTGAGGGATGTCCTCCTCCTTACTAGGAGGACCTAACAAGGTTATGTTTTATACACTATCTTTGTGATTTGTGCCACTTCGATTATTGCATTTAGTGTGGAGCATTCGACTAGAGCAAATCAAATTTGAGGAAGAAACCCCTCTCGCTGGGAGGTCCCTCATAGAGCCTTTGGACAATAATTCGCATGAATGCATGCTGCGAAACCAAAAGGCATTGCTACGAGTGCTTCTGACTCTCTGGGGCACCTAGAGATGGCAGTTTTATGAAAAATTAGCTCCAGGAACATTACAAGCTGTTTCGAGTGTGGCATAACAGCTTACTCTCGTTGGGGACAGCGAAAAGTATAGAAGACAACCAACAGGACTGGGACATCACGTCTCACATACAATACGACAAGAACTTGCACAGACACTCTGCAAGGCGATCCTGTTATGTGAGTGTCGTCTCAAATTCTATCTTGTGGAGCACGATATCTTAGCCAGGCAACTGCTGCAGCTGTAGATCACATCATTAGGACAGTTACTAGTTGTCGATTCAAATCTCCAAGATGGAGTAATGACATTTGCGAACCACATGAGAAACATTGAGGGACAATCATATGGAAGTTTTGGAGTTGTAATTGATTGAACTGAAGAATGGTGATATTTATTGCTGAACACCTGTCCGAGAGAAAATGAACACAAATAGGATGTATGGAGACAGATATTACGATTGGTTGGTGGTACATTCTCTGGAGATTTGAACATTGAGCTATTCTATTCAGTGAAGTTGAAACCACCAGAGCAGATTGCTCCATTTCAGGTGAGGATACTATTAGCAAAGTTCCCAGACTGGTGTCGAAAATATTGAGGTGTGTTAACTTACCTGAGCCATTCCAGTGACAGCCTGATTGATGCTGCAACCAGGTGGTGTTGGGTAGGAGCTGATATTCCCATTCTGCCTATGTATGTCAGTAAGCTGATGAATAATCCACCGAAGGCAGACAGCAAAATGAATTGTCACCAAAGAATGTTTGATTGATATATTAAAATATATAGAATTATCTATACAAAAAGTGTTAACGAAGATATGGCTGGAGTCCATATGTGCGGGGTAGCTTGGGGTTTGAATCGTCTCATAGGATTCATCTGGTAGACGCAGGATGATTTCACGGGTGACTCACGATTGCTCCGGTACCGAGTACGATCACCCTGCAGTCAGAGATCACCGCCCACAGTTAGTTGGCACAGATTTGGTACAATTTCATCTCAATTCAACTCCAATTAGTTTTGAGCTTATTAGCATCATTCCTATCCAGACTCCCAGTTTCCTCCCACCAATTACCAGTCACCCCATGCAACATAGAGTACACCATGCAACACAGAGCTCTTCTACAGATAAATTCTTCTGTATATGTTGGAAATTACAAACTTGTGGTCTCCTCCCATCTATCCCCCGTCTGTTCATGTTGTTCAATCATATTGTATTTACTCCATTTAGAGTACGACAGAGACTGATTCCGCTATGCCTCCAGCCGAGCCGGCTAGATGCCTTAGCTCACCATCCACTACCCAAAGACGATAATTTCACCACTTTCTCTCTTCCACCCCCATTACCCCTGGGCACTATATTCTAGTCCTCCCCTAGAAATGTAACTGGTTGGATACAGTGTCGCATAGGCCAAATCGAGGGTGCCATATGACGTGATCGGGGAGGAATACTCCAACCGTGCTCCTTGGGAAGCACAGTGCTGTAGTGTGTGATTGTCAATTTTCGCAGTGTATGTGGTTTGATGCGCCCATGGGAACACGTCATACTTGTGGTCTCATGCCTGAGAATCAGGTCTTTGAATCAGCAAAAGATGAAATCGACTGGAGACTGTGCTACATACACATGGGCTGATGTGCAGCTCATCGCAAGCTTCCAGAGGATCATTGAGCGATGCATAGTCTATATTCATCTGTAGTCGATTCATAGAGATGTGCACGTGGGCCAATGGACATATACACAGCTGGTGGCCGGAGATGGACTTATACCAGTCTTCACTGCCTGCCGTCTTTGCTCCTATATCGGTACTGTAAACTGTTGCTGAATGTCTTCTTGAGTGCCTGCTTGAAAGCCTGCTTCAGGGCCAGCTTGAAAGTGTCTTTGAAAGTGTATTTGAGAACATTCTTCAGAGAGCCTTACATAGGAAGGAGTAGAGTTTTCCGTGCAAAGCTTTTGGCCAATAGACAACCCTGAGTATGTAGAAGCTTTGGCTAGCAGGAGGCTGTAGGTCGGTGGAAGCTTAGGCTACGAGAGGGCTCTAAGTCTGTGGAAGCTTTGATGCTATCATTGCCGTTGCCAACGTATTTGTCTAAGTCCATCTGGTACTATGATCACCATCCCTGACGCCATCATAATCGCCATCATCACCATCGCCATGATCAACATCGCCATCATCATTCTAATCCCCAACTATGCACACATACAACTACAATTGGTGTGAAGCGAGCAGTAGATTTCACTGGACAATTTGAGTCAGAAAACTGCTCTCCACAAAATCCAATTGTCTACCTTTCCTGTAGAATGTATGGCTGCATTTCTTAAACCTATAAGCATGAGGAACCATGAGATCTCGTCATGGTGACCACTGTAAAATTAAGGTTAGGACAATGATACTGACCAATGTCATGATATTGGCTGCCACCACCCACCACTTCCAACCTGCCTCCCGGTGACCAGCGCCTGTACCTCAATAAGTCTCTAGTTCTAGCACCCAGGTGCATACATGGGAGCAGATAGTCAAGTGAGATTTGGTGTGCCTTAACTCTGGAGAGAGTACTTGGGAGCATCTTGAAAGTGTACTTGCGACTGGATTGTCAAGCAGACTGGGTGTGTGCCATTGAGTGCAATTCAGAGTGTATTTGTAAACTCACTTAGAAGACTATAGTTAACCAGGCTGGGAGTGTGTCATCTAGTACAATTGGGAATGAACATGAAAGCGGGCTCCGGACTGTTTTTGAGCGTGTCTAGAAAGCTTTCCAATGTGCAATGAACTGCAGTTGGCAGTTTGGTTGAATCCAGCATGATATATAGTTTCGAATACACATAATCGCATCCATATGATTGTAATCTAGTCACCTCACTGGTCTAGAAGACCTCATTGTGCCATGCGTCAAATTTGCTATAGATTACCTTCGCAGAAACAGCTTCTTCTTGAGATACACTTTGTGTAAGGTCATTTTTCCCCAGTATGTAACCTCTTTGCGTATTGTAGGTCAGAGCGTGCTGTGGTCAGATGCATTCTTCATTGAATTGCAGCACTGTCATGAAAGAGTTTTCCTCAAAAGTACTCCATGTCGTAAATCGCCGTGACTTGTGCAAAACAACCGAAACGAAGTCATGCGGCCCCTAATGTGTGTAGACTAGTCAGTGTCAATGATGAGTGGTATCGAGTGATGTAGACATGAGATAGACTCTCCAATGGTGACCGGACACACACCAGTATATGATAATGAAACCAAAGTAAACCTCCAACTAGCTAAAATATGGGGAGGTATTGGTAAAACCAGGCAGTGAGGTGTGTTGTCAAAGGTCTGTATTATCCCCCGGTTGTTCAATGCCACTGCTGCTACTTTATGTTCCTCTTCATTACATGGACTGGATACTGTACCAGCCAGAAGAGATAGTACCCAAATCCGTAATTATACCTAATTTTATAGTCCGAGGAGTTCCTGACAGCTGACAGTGGCAGTACAATACCCAGATCATATATCAATTGGAAAGACTCAGTAGCATGCATTACTGGTCCTACATGGCACTAGCTCAGGAAATGTCCCTGTTAGTCCTGCAGGACAATTATCTTAAATAGGTCCTGTTCTCACTATAGCCTGCTAGATACTCCACTCAGATAGCAATTACACACTTCCAGATTTACCAGACAGATTTAAACCCAAGCACTTAACATTGCCGACATTTATTGGGCTGTACAGAGTGCAACTAACATTGACAGAATGATATTATTTTAAAAGTTCGAATACTGCTCTGATCTCTGATAGACTATTCCGTTTGGCTGTTACTGTAGGATGTATGAATATTCCTCGTGTTGTCAATCTGCATCTCTTCACTCGAGCCTCCATTTTTCATCTGCCCATCTTGATGACTTCCTTTACGAATCATTAGATCAGCTGTGACATCCCTGCGTCTCCGTCCAGAAGGCCGCCCAGGAGAACAACTCAACGCTTCACAAGCACTGTCGAGAGTCCGTAGCCATCAGTAATTGAAACAAAAGCCAATTTGTTTCCGTTGTACACTATTTATTGTTCGTATTAAAATTCCACTGACTGAGTGGAGAAGTGAGGGAGGACCCTTCGAACTCGCCCTCACCCAAACTCTACCCACAAAGTGAAATGCGTTCTGAAGCAAAGACAATTCCGTCTTCGGTCCTTGTTTGGGGAATGTGATCCCATCAACTGTATCCTGGCATCAAAATTCACTTCACACTGTCACTGGCTCTAGCAGTTCATCTGCCGGATTCTGAAAACATTCTGTGACTAACCTAGTAATGGGATATTTCATGTGGTATTCGAAGTTATCATCATATAAATCCATAGCACAAAATACAACAGGAATATAAAAGTGGCCAATTTAATGCTGAACCGCCTCTATGGTAAAGAGGAATCACAACACTAGATCATATTCCTACTAACAATACAAAACGGTCTAACAAACAAACAAATGCTGATAAATACAATTGAGATATGGAATCTATATCACAATCCCGGCTGAATGGTATATCTCCTCTGCATTTTTGGCATACGCTTCCCAATGAACAGGCCACCACAACAAGTTGCACATAAGGAGTTAGCTATGAAAGCTGATTCTGTGTATGAGTTCTTTCTACAGATCTTCATAACATGTCATACGTTTTTATATATGGTTGCCAAAAGGTGCTCTCTTTTTACTGAATATAGTCAACTACCTTTCAACGAAAGTAACATGGTAAGTTGTAGCACTGTCGAGTGACTATTTGAGATGGTGTGGTATAATACCTCCTGAAAAGGGTTTCTGAACTAATGTTTCTGACCAACCCTTGCCTAATCAGAGGGTTATAAGGTTTTCAGACAGTGCGGGCTGAGAATGTTGCAGATGTAATAGCTAGATGAAGCTGATTGTAATATGAGTTAGATATTTAGAAATTCACATGTAAGGAAGGAAAAGAACGTTTCTGACATTGAATGTATGCTATCCTTTGCTTGGCAAAATAGACTGTTATAGGATTCAACTCTGGGGCTGTTGATCTGCCCCAATTATCAAATATTTTTCACCTATATCATGGCACCAACTAGACAGATTCTACTGATAATGCTGAAGTGTACAATCATGTTCCAAGAAGCTTGAAACGAATGGTTTGCAAGCTGTTCAGTAATATTGAATTTTCTGATGACTGAGGGTCTATAATCTGCAGGCGATGGCAAAAGTACTGAACCCTAGCCTACTGTCCACTTAATCAAGTGATAAATGGTATTGGCTAATGGAGTTCAAAAACTACTGCTGTAGGGTCAGGATTAATTGAACCCCAGCTGGATTTTATGCATGTAACAGCAATAAATTCAATAGAGCTCTTTGAGTTGTGCCATAATGCAATCACACTATGCTCGAAGCAATTTCGTGTTTTGCAGCTTCTCCCATTGCGAGTCTCTTGGTATTTAATTCACAGAATACAGTATCTTCTTCCATTGAATTTGGGCATCACATGGTTCGTGATATAAACCTTCTGGCAGGAACAAATATTCGATAGGCATAGTGTTAGCAACATGTCCAGGTAACCCACCTGGGGTCCGAGCTCAGACAGCAAAAATGGTTAACCAGCCTAAAACATGACCTACTGTGTCTTTGCAGTCCAAATCCGGACCCTTACGCATCAACTTGCGGGTTCGGCCAGGATTGTTTAAACCTGTTGGATCTAATCTCCGGTACTGTTTTTCAGGTAGATCCAGTTCAGGTCACATTCTGAGGTACTACTATTAATCACGAAAGATTTATAATCGTATCTCATTGCTTTGTTTGGATATTCTGGTAGGCTTTATAATCAAAAAATAGTGAGACAGGCTCTCTGCTGGATTCTGGAAATGAGTATCATCAGAGTGTCAATGATTTGTGGTCTCGCATCTTGCGCAATCTGTGTGGTAATTAGTTGCAACCAGTCAAAAATGAGGTATTGGCCCGATTTATTGTGAAAAATGTACGCAACAAAATCTCTACCCTATCGTGTAAATGAGTGTCAACAGAGCGTGAACGATTAAATGTCTTGCATGGTAGGTAATCTAGATTGTGCTTAATCACAAACCACCATTAAGGATGAGTTGGCAGCATTGCTATGCAGATAAAGAAGCAAAATTCCCATGACAGCCTCCTGCACAGTAACAACATGTTTCATTTACAATGCCGAAAGAGTAAATTTAGAAGTGTTTTAATCAAAAACAGTGGTCAAAATATTTTATATCAACACTCACTGACAAATCATGCTTTGATCATCCTTGATGAATGGGTAAACATTGTGTACACTCCTGTGACGCATTTGTTGTGACAGGTATACTTGCGGGATCATACAGGATTACTCGATGATGCGAATATTGATAGTCGATCTGAGATCATGAAGTATCACTCAGATTACCGAATTGAATCAACCTTCCAGATTGGCTAATCTATTAATCTTAACTGCATTCACCTGACCATAGCATCAATCAATACGCGACAGCAGTCAGTCCAAGCTCAAATGAGATTTCAATTATCTTTGGATCAACAGTGGTTACAAGTCCTGTATGCTCAATTGCAGTTTGTTATCGGCAGGAAACCTTGTTCCCGGTTGCTAAAGATACAACTATTCACTTATGCTCTAATCATCTACATCCAGGGAGATGAGGTGTTGTCGACATCAGAGCTTTATGATATCTGGAGATATGCACTGTCATATAAACGATAAGCATGTACCCAAGAATTGATATATAGGTGTCCAATTGAACAAATGGACTTATATGAAACAATCCTTATTTTGACCACACCTTCCTGGCGTGGGGTGAATGGTACTACATATGTCCTGAGTGGTGTCGGATACTCTCCATTCAATATATGGCAATACAGTTCAGTTGCAGATTACAGTATATTTGCCTACAATAACATATACTGAAATTAAGTAATCTGTCGTTTGCAACGATGGTTAGCATGTTACGTCCCCAGTGGCTATATCAGAAGCCACTCTCACTGGCTCTTGTTGACAAGAACCCATATGTTGATAATTGGATTCCGATACAGTTATATCTATTCAAGGTATCGCCAATAGCAATAATGTCGCACTTCGAGCGTATTACTTTCATGTCTCTGGAAGTACTTATGGGAGTTAGAACTCCACTCTCAATTGTGGAAGGCATGGCAGATAAGGCGGTTACATATGTGAGCTGTAAAACAGGGTTTAGAAGTCTTAGGATTGCTAATAGTATGAATTGTCTGATATATATCAGCAATACCGACATGGAGGGAGGACATCGATTATCTGCTGTCGAATTCAATCTACATTGAGACTTACCCACGGATACCTACTGACCTTCTTCACCTGGAGGTTAAGCCTTGACACATTTCCCGTGTATTATCTATTAGTTCTTTATCGAAGTCAACCTGCATCCTTCTCTACTGACGTCCAGTGTTGTAAGTTCATCTTCAGTTCTATATCATGGATAAACCCATCACTCTGTGTACTTGCTTGTTCTCAGTACCTTTATTGAAACAAGTCATTAATTGAGAAGAGAGTACGAGAATACTATGGAGGCTGAAAGATGTTCAAGGAACCAGCCCAATTATGTGGTTGCTTCATAGATACTTCTTGCACGATACTCTTTTGTCGGCAGTACTCCTTCCACTCAGGCAAAATCACTTTGCTGTTTCATATATGAGAAGTCCATGCTTGAAGTTGTCATACTCGAGGACAGAAGATCCTGGGGTATACATGGAGGTTGCTGGGACGAAACTCAGCAAATCCGAAGAATGTCTGAAAGCATCACTATTGTGTGTCTGTTTTTTCTTCTTGCAGGACACTCTTCAGTCGGGTACATCAGTATACTGATAGTATAAGAGGATACACTGTAGTTGATACTATTTTTTGGGCGCAGAGAATGAATAGTTACCTTGTTTCCTTGGGTGGTAATCCTTATACACATCCACAGTGAAGCATTAATCATTCTTTTCTTTATCAGTCCCGAAGTCATCAGAGGCTTTTGTCGATCAGTACTTAAAGTGGATCTCCTCGTGTTACAATTTCAGAATGGGGCAGGGAGTGTGTCACTTTCTTGATTTCTGTCCGCGGGATTTTCATCATTCGATTGAAAGGCGCTTTCATTAGATGCATATCATTGTCACGACGTTGTTGTTCAAATAGTGATGATAGATAAGTTTGATTGTATATAAGCTGAGAGTGCCACAAGGTCATATATATATGAGTACAAGTGTGAATGTGTGCGTACACATCTATGTACAGACTCTTCAGGCTGACAGTAATCTCCGGTCATACAAGGCTCATCTCTGGCCATACCAGACTGATCTCTGGCCATACGAGACTCATCTCTGGCCATACGAGACTCATCCCTGGCCATACGAGACTCATCTCTGGCCATAGAAGACAGAGACCAATCATGCAATACTCCCCCTCTTGCTATACACCATGGAGCAAGAAAAACAGATAAAAAGAGATGAAACAAACAAACAAACAAACACAGTGATTCCCATAGTAGCCTCCTTAAAACCCTGCGAGAGTGAGCAGGGAAAGAGTACCACCGTAACGTGAGGATGGCTATCCATAGAGAAACAAGGAAATCAGCGTGCCCAAAAGAAAAGTGAAACAACCTTGAATCCAACCTTAAATCGACCTCTATTGCCATAGCCCCATCTAGTTTCGCAAGGGGTCCGGGTAACCAGCCAGCGGTCCGGGTTTGGACCGGACAAACGGTTCGGTTCCAGAACTGTCCAAAACCCCGACCTGCTGCTTCTTGGCGGGCCAAACCTGGACCCATACCCGTTAACCCGCGGGTTTTGCCGGGTTTGGCTAGACCTGTCGGTCCCAATCTCCGGTCCTGCATTTCGGGTTTTCTATTTATGGTCGCATTCAGATATCCTACTGTAAATCGTAAAAGATAGATATTTGTACATTTGTGTCATTTCTGAACTCATTGGCAGCCTGTAGAATGAAAACAATATGAGATACGCTCCCTACTTGATCCTGAAAATAAGCGTCAACGGAGTGTCAACGATTTTTGCTGCTGCGTCCTGGGTAATCTGAGTGGCAACAGGTTACTGATAGTCATAAAAGCAGTATTGACTGCCTTTATAGGTAAAAACGACAGCAACTTGCCCCCTGCCCCATTTTGATAATGAGCGTCAACACAGCGTCAATGATTTCTGGCCTTGCATCATGGTTAATGAAAGCGCGAAACAACAGCTATTATCTATAAATGAAGTTTTGTCCGTTTTCGTAGGCTAAAACGCCCAACAAACACTATGTCGCAGCTTTGTAAATGAAATAAGTTGTTACTGTCTGGAAGGCTGTCGCGAGAACATACCATGCCTATATGCCAAAAGAAGCTGCCAAATCACTCTTTATAGATGCTTATGATCTAGCACCATATATATTACCAATGATGCAAGACCAATAATTGTTGACGCTCCATTGACAGTCAATTTCATGATGCGGCATGGAGCATGCCACTATGTCTTTGTCCGACAAAGGCCGCCAATACTCCATTTATGATAGCCCACAGCTATAAACAACTCTGATTACCAATGATACAAAACCAAACATCGTTGACGCTCCGTTGACGCTCCTTTTCATGATGGGGCAGGGGCATGTCGCTTTCTCTTTGTCCTACCAAGGCAGCCAATACATCATTTATGACAGCTCACAGCCATTTGCAACTCTGATTACCTATGATGCAAAACCAGAAATCGTTGACGCTCTGTTGACACTCATTTTCATGATGGGGCAGAGAGCATGTCGCTACCTCTTTGTTCTATAAAGGTGGCCAATACGCCAGTTATGTCAGCCCGCAGCCACTTACAACTCTGATTACCAATGATGCAAAACCAAAAATCATTCACGCTCCGTTGATGCTCATTTTAATGTATTGTTTAGTCAATATCTGCAGACATCAATAATTGTATCCATAATTATTTTAACTTATTAGCTGCCGTTCGGACTGATCTAGCAAGGGCCCCATGCGAAAGCCTAGCCCAGTAATATTCTTGCACGGGTTGCTCTCAGATATTCAAATTTATATATCTCGTTCAATCAAGCATTTTGCCTGCTGTATTACAGAGTATGAACAAATATTTACATGCGACTCCTCATTATTCTCCCAAAATCTTTCTCTAAGTGACATTCTCGGTCAAGCAACATAAACATCCAGGTGAAAAATCATTGACCCATGCTGTGCTACTTTTTCTTGTTTCCCTTGTTCCTTCACGTTTCAATTGCACTGACCGTCACAATCACCTGTTCAGCTTGTCTCTTGGACTTCCATGTAGGCCGAATCAATCCGGGAATATTCGGTGCGGCACTCACATCTCGCTGCGCTGTGGTTTCTGAATCCTCGACGACATTGCGATGCTCTAGATCAGATTCATCATCTGCCTCACAGACGTCTTCGCTCACATTTGAGTTATCCAGATCACCATTCCAGTCAAGCCAATTTTCGGTATCGGAAATGCTTTTGGGTGGGCAAACCTCATTACTTTCAGCCGGATGACGGTGGATTTTCCTGATCTGGGGTATATTCAATATTTGTGTTCGCCCCCCAAGGAGGTCCTTTGCAGACAAAGCGGTGGCCGAGGTGATCTTTGCAACAATTTAAATGCAGCTGCACCATTATGTTGAAAGTTTGTACAGGATGCATTAACGATCTCTTTAGTATCTGAAATGTATTCAACGGCTGTCCTCTGCTTGTTTTGAGTGCGTGATTCCCTCTGGGTAGCACGGAGGTTCTGGCTGCCCTGCCACATCTCCAAAAAGTCGTGGACTTTGGCCATTCCATGCAATTTCCTTTCCTCTGGTTCTCTCTTCAGTTCTATGTCATTTTCAGCTTCGGTCGTATCCAATACTGGATTATCGCCTGCCAATATCCCATCATTGGCAGGTGCATACTGCCTTAAAACGACTTTTTCGCGAAGGGTCTCGCCTGTGGTTTTTGACTGCCTCCATCCGATTACGTCTTGCCCAATGGAAAAACTAGCCTCCACTCCGACACCATGTGGTATGATAGAGAATATGTCGCATGCCACATGGGAGAGATCAGTGTACTTTGAATGTGTTTCTTCTTGCTAGAGCCACCAGTTGGTGCTATCGGGCAACCAAAATGTACTGCTAATCTCAATGGGGTCGGAGTGGTAGTCATTACGATTTGGATTAATTTGCTCCCAATTCTTTGGTGCTTCAGGCAGTGAATTCAAATATACCCTTGCGGCTGTCAATAAGCATGCTACGCGATCACTTCGTCCGGGTGTCATTTCAGCCACATTTTTAGGTATTAAGTATTCATCATCATGGCTGGACAAATCATATGGATCAAAAGATCATTGACCAGAACCAGAAGCCTTTGTGGAGTCAGGGTTCTTGCTCGCATCTCTTTCAGGTTTATTGACACACAGTCGCTGGTGTTTGGCACAGTATTCGTTCTCCCCATATTTCAGAAATGCCTCCTGATATTGCGTGGTAAACGAACCCTCGTCATCAGGATTGAGATCCATTCCCGTGTCCCACTGCGTAAACGATCGTAGCTTCCGGAAAGGATTGAGGATATGTGCTGAAATTGGAAGAAGGCCGGTCGTTGAAGTAACTTCAGAATAATATTTGGACAGCTTCTGTCGCGTACACTTCACGGCGAAGTATAAGTCTTGTTTCCATTGGGTCTTCTTCTTCGCCACAGCTCGCATAACGCCATCCATATGATCGATCATGTCGTTGTATACCGTGATGAAGTGATGCAGAGTACCTGTATGCCGATTCGACATCCACAGAGTCCAGTATTGGAATGGCCTTAAAACTTCCATGATGTACTTGACGATGATCCAGTCATCTTGTGTTGTGAAGAGTGGCCGGTATGTGCAGTATTTTGGATTCTTGAGCCACTCACGGGTAAATTCTCGTAATCGGTAGGCTCGCTCAAGCAACTCTAGGATTGGATTCAACCCTGTTTTCACATCCATAATAGGTAGTACGGCGATTTGTACCTTAGCTTTTTGACAGTGAATGAACTCGTTTCGACGACCAGGTGTCAGCGTAATCAATACCGCAAGCATTCGCTGCTATACAAAGGTTCGTTTCAGTACTTTCAAAAATTCTTCAAATACGTACTGTCTCAATTATCTTTGCTAATCCTGGCTTCATGGCCGACACCTTGTTGATTCTGGCATTGGATTCCTTTCGAAGTCTTTGACTCTTCCCAATGTCTGTGCTTTCATTCTCCCCAAATTGTTGATCGCGCTCATGCGCTTCCCAAGCCTTGGTGCGGCCTTGTACCCTGAGACTGCTCATGAATGCACCTAAAGCAAGCTGAATGATGTGCGCCATACATGGTATGTGGTTACGCAAAGCAGGCCATTTGATTCCGGAGGCTTCAAGTGTTGACTGTAGTTCCTGGGTTATCGAGTAATTTGATGAAGCATTATCAGTCGTAATTCCAAGTAAACGACCGTCGGTGAGCTCAAAACGATCAAGAACTTCTTTTAAATGTATGGCTAGCCTTGCCCCAGTATGTTGGCCTCTGACCTATTATCGTCAGTTAGCTTTTGAAATAGGAAAAGAAGTGGTAATCAATCTCATCGAACGCAAGTTGCACTTCACACAATGCCCAATTTCGATCCATATAGTAAGCAATGACCAACGTTATGGCCAATTTACTCGTGGATGTCCACCCGTCTAATGCTAAGCTAACTTTATTTCTTGATGGCAATTGCTTGTTAATTGCATCCACTGTCAGTGAATATTCCCTCCGGCATATGTTGCTAAGAGTGCTGGCAGACAGTAGCACGAGGTAGCTGCGTAGTGCGTTATACGACCGTCGTAGATCGAGGTTTGATATAGCATTCCAAGGAAGGTGCACCGAAACACATCCTAACATGAGGTAACGATTCCAGGTGTCTTGGTGGAATTCGGCAGTTTCAAAGTACTTATGAGCAAATTTAGATCGTTTTGTCTGCTATTACGGTTAATATGGCTAATGCCTCGATGTCAAATAATACTGTCAATTGGGACCTTACGATTGTAATTCCTCGACTTACTTGTCGCTTCAGGATGGCTAAAGCTGTTCCATCGACTGTTGAGTTGGACAATTCAGATACCTCTGACTCTGTTAATTCGTTTGACTTTGCGATGTGCGCTTTTGCCAGCAAGTGTTTCCCCATTGAGCTGGTACCATGTTCTGATGGATGACGAAGAACTTGGTGACAAACGATCCATATGATGCCAGGGCTGCCACTCTCCTCCAGTCCGCAGTGCAAATAGAATCGCCATGAAGGGGCATGTGTGGAATTATTCCAAGCAATTGAAAGCTTTGAGTCCACATTCATAGAAGTCCACCAAGCGTCAAATATAATTTGGAGAGTAAGGTCGTTCAAATCACGAATAAAGACATATTCATTTTTAGGAGGTGGTATTGATATCGTTTCCATTATTTTTGCCGAGAAAGGCAGTCAATATAATCAACATGTGACAATTTCAAAGAGTAGCCCAGGGATTATCCATGTTGCAAGTCTAAAAATCGTTGATGCTCCGTTGTTGCTCATTTTTATGATGCAGCAACGAGTGTGCTGTGTCCCTTTTTGGCTAAACAGACGTCCAATAGTTTGTCTTTGGCAATGTGGGACTATGCAGCATTTATGATTGCTGAAAGTGTAAGACTAAAAATCATTGACGCTCTGTTGACAGTCATTTTTAGGAGGTGGTAGCGATATCGTTTGCATCATTGTTAGGAGCTGGCAGTGATATCATTTGTATCATTTTTGCCGAGAAAGGCAGCCAATACACTCATTCTGAGATGATTTCAATGAATAGTCTTGGGATTATCCATGTTACAAGTCTAAAAATCATTGAGGCTGCATTGACGCGCATTTGTATAATGCGGCAACGAGTGTGCTGCGTCTGTATTTCGCTAAAACGACGTCCAATAGTTTATCTTTGGCGACATGGAACTATGCAGCATGTATGATTGCTGAAAGTGTAAGACTAAAAATCGTTGACGTTCTGTTGACGCTCATTTTTAGGAGATGGTAACGATATCGTTTGCATTATTTTTAGGAGGTGGCAGCGATATTGTTTGCATCACTTTTGCCGAGAAAGGCAGCCAATACACTCATTCCGTGACGATTTCAATGAGTAGTCCTGGGATAATCCATGTTGCAAGTCTAAAATTCGTTGACGCTCTGTTGACGCTCATGTTTATGATGCGGGAAAAAGTGTGCCGCGTCCCTTTTTGGCTAAAACGACGCCCAATGGTTTATCTTTGGCAATATGGGACTATGCAGCATGTATGATTGCAAATAGTGTAAGAGTAAAATTCATTGACGCTCCGTTGATGCTCATTTTTGGTAGGTGGTGGTGATATCGTATGCATCATGTTAAGGAAATTGTAGCAATAGTGTTTGGATCATTTTTGCAGACAATGGAAGCCAATACAATCATTATGTAACGATTTCGATGAATAGCCCTGGGATTATCCATGGCGCAAGACTAAAAATCGTTAACGCTCCGATGAGGCTTACTTCGAACATCCTAACCGTCATTGTATGCTCAACTTCTGTCTGATATGAATCAAATTATGATTATTCACACCCAATGAATAGTTTCTATGTATGATCATTTGCATCCAGATCTTTCGTGGCCTCTCAATTTCAGAACCACCACCATTCACGTTATCTGAGTGATGGATGACGTAGCCAGTGCGCATTCCTGCGCTTTCTGCCGGCAATTCACTGTATGTTGATTTCTACGCTAATTTTGAATAAATATAGCTTGACATCCGAACTTGTCCTGATTCAGCTCCTTTACCTCGATTTCCATGATGTACCATGAGCAACTTTCAAAATGTCAACCATGTGCATGAGGTCTGAGCGGAGAGTTATGAAGTTTGACGCACGGATGAATGCAGCATAACGGTCATCATACAGACAGATTCGTATCGCGCAGTGACCGCTCCTTCTACAACGCGTATGACATCACTCACTTAAATTTTATTAGTCAATGTCGTCACTAATTTTATTTGTGCTTTCCCACTTACCAGAAATCGTACTGGCGCTATGCAGTTTATTGGTCCTCATCCAGCTCAATGTGGATACCTGAACTTTCGCAAGATACATACCACTCTTGCACATGCACAGACGAATTACCAAGTCTCACAGTTTGGTTACTGAAATCAAGTAAAAGCTGACACGTAGCAAAATAGGTTTACGAATTGCTTTTCCATTTGATATGATGTCAAAAATAGCAATTTGCCCATCTATTTTTCCGGCGACGCACGTGCCGTCACCATTTCTTCGTCCGAATCCGATATCTATATGGTGATCAACTAGAGGGGAAAATGCAGAAGTAAAGGTTTAGGGGTTCAACAGGCTTCGCTTTCTTAATGGGTGATGAATCCGGCTTCATGTCGGGCGGAAGTGACGCTATGCGTTTATTCGACTGAGGTCTCCCAGAACCTAGCCAAAGATGACTACTTCCTGGTCGAGAAGTCCCATGCGCCATTTGCGATATTCCGGAGATGATGTTAAGAGACTCCATAAGCTCTCCAAATGCTGAGGGTGCAGGATTTGCTACGTCTTTATCTGTATGCGATAAGACGATTGTCGGAACCTTCAAGTCAGTGGACCCGTACCTCTTATCTCGATCACAGAAGTAGTCGGCCGCGTCCGCCCATCCCGGTTGTGTCAATTCATCAAGCTTCGTCTGCTTTTCCCGAAATCTCTCCATGCGCTGCTGTACCATTTCCGAGATTGTGCCCATCACCCAGCCCGCTTCATCATCTTCGCGCAGCGTGCCATGCTCTGTACCTTAATCATCTTGCCTATCCTCCTCATAGTCCGAACATGCAAGATCGATCAGACTGTCTCCGATAGCATCCAACATCTCCTCAAACGTTTGTCCCAGCTCCCTGGTGGTCAATCCCCCATTTTCAGCACTTCTTATATCTTCCTGCTACTGCCTAACTGCTGTCTCTGCGTCCTCAACTCGCTTTCTTGCCACAGCGGTCTCTCTCTCCACGTAATCCTCGATCTATTTCTCTTTCTCTTTGTTATTCAAAAAGTTCATTTCTTGTCTTCCCTCTGCCGCAAGCTTTTTTTTGGATCACAAACTATGCAATGCACCTACGGCTCGGATTCGTTCAGCTTCCAAGCCGTTCTTGCCTTCATTCACTTGATGACGTCGCCGTGTGGATTGATTGGTCAATTTGCCATACCTACCAGCTGGAAGTGGTGAAAAGTTCTTTTTCGGAGCATTGACCATTGTAGTTTGACTATGTTGTTGCGCGAGATGTTGGATGTTGCAAGATCTGGACGATATGGAGGCAAGCTGCGTCTCTTATGTCATTGTTGGTATCTTTGATCAACATGAATAAGCAAAATCTACGTTTTGACCGTCACTAAAAAGGAAACAGTTGTGCTAACAATATAGTATGACTCGATTTTTAGCGTCAGTTTCATGTAAGATGCCTGGGATTTCTTGAGACAAACATCACCAGACGTCCTTTCCCGTGAAGAACATCCTGTATATATTGGACAATCGTGAGATTTCGGCGGTCGTAAACCACTATTAACACTAGTGAACAAACAAACAACATCCGACCGACTAATTGCATATCGAGGAACGGTTAGAAACTCCTGCAATCTGCAATCAAACGCAGCATGACTCAAGTTGAGCGAAAAGTGCAACTTGCCAGTTACTTATTTCATTTTGACTTGTAGGGAAGTATATATTCATCAGGAATTCCAACTTCTTTTCGTTATCATCTTCCTCTCCTATTCTACACCAGCTAATCATGGCTACACAAATACCTCAGCCAGGTGAGAACGGCATCGAAGTAGGCGGATCAACGGGCATTACACCCAATACGTTATTCTCTGGCACACAGCAAGAACGCAGACACCAGTTAGTTCACTGCAATGCTGCCAATGCGGCCACCAAAAATATGACCAAGGATGCACATTTAAAAATCGTTCGTAAAACTGAAAGCAGCAAGCATAAGAAACAGCATGCAATTGGATGTAAGTACATTCATATCAGATCGCTGTAACTGACGGTCAACTAATCGTATAACATACAGCGGTTATCCGTAAGGAGCTCCGTGCCCCATTCATTTCCGCCCGTAATGGGAAACCTCCTTGGTCTAAAAAGGTATTATTCCGCACAGTCTGCGAAATCGAACATCATGATGTCGTAGGCTCTGGGATTTTCGCGTACAAATTTCGGGATAAGCGTCAGAGCCAGTTGACAAAACAGGCTTTAATCACTTTAGAGAAGGCAACAGAAGCGTATATGGTGGACGTCATTGCCGAAACTCATTACTAGATGCTGCAACTAACTTCTTGTAGGTTTTCAACATGTCTGCAACAATGGGAAGGCAAGGAGGTCGGGTACAGCTCGAACAGTCTGACATGCGCCTTGTATTGAATATGGCCAAAATGGCCAAAGGCGAGTTTTTGCACGCCGCCATAGAAGAAATGCAATATCTCATCAAGAAACCTTGTGCCAAAGTCAGAGAACAGAAGAAGAGGGGTGTTGAGTGTCCTGGGCATAAAAAGGTGAAGGCTGCGATTGAAAATCACCCAGCTATGATTCGTCAGAATCAATCAGACGGCTGTCTTCCTTGCTAAAATATCACAGCGAGCAATCCCCAGACACGCTGGAAGGGCAAAGGTACGGGTGCTCCACCGCCAGTCCGACATAGACATCGGACACCAAATCCGACACCATCTCCGTCCGGAACGCCATCTCCACCTGGAACGCCATCTCCACCAGTAACACCACCTGAGACACCCGGTCACACTCACTGCACCCAAATATCGCAAACTGACAATTTGTCCGCCGCAAATGCGGATTCACGTGTTGCGCTTCCCAAAACTCAAGGTGTCAATCTTGATGTATCAGCCGAGGATTGCATAAACAATGATGATTTTGATCCAGAATTGCTGACTGATGAAAGAGCATCATGTGGTTAGTACACTATCTGCTGTGTTTGAATGCTGCTAAGATACATTTTGAACACTCGAGCAGCCTATAGAACGTATATGTTGGTGGAAGCGAGCATTGAGTGAATGGAATGGGATTTTTAGTACATTATAATCCACAATTTGCGGACACGTTAAAGTATATTTTAATGGCTATATTTATATGGATTATTAAAGAACAATGTGCTGATCACGGACAAAGTACATTAAGACATTAGAATGGCTGCCAAAACATCATAAATGATAATCTATGCCAAACAAAATGATTGCATATTACGGATACGCCCATGGCAGAACGAGCGTCAACGGAGCGTCAACAGTTGTAGGTGTTGTAAGTCTGGTAAATAAAACTTGATATCGACGTTATTAAACATAATCCAAGTATTGGCAGCCTTTCTAGGCTAAAAACATGGCTGCACGCTCCCTGCCCCATCATGCAAATGAGCGTCAATGGAGCGTCAATGATTTTTGGTTATGCATCATTGGTAATCCGAGTTGGGAATTGTTGCACAGTGTTATAAACGCCGTATTGGCAGCCTTTATCGGCAAAAAGGTATGCCATACAGTCAATGTGCCCGTCTGAAAATGAGCGTGAACGGAGCGTTAACGATTTTTGGTTTTGCATTATTAGTAATCTGAGTTGTGCATTGTTGCACACTGTTATAAGTGGTGTATTGGCAGCCTTTATGGGCAAAAAGGTATGCGGTATGGTCACTGCCTGCTTCTGAAAATGAGCGTCAACGGAGCGTCAACGATATTTTGCTATGCACCTCGGGTTATCTGAATGGCAATATCGGGCATGTACTATGTACTGGCTGCCTTTATAGTGAAAACAGTGCAGGATATCTTCGTTACCCCATCATGACAGTGAACGTCAATGGTGCATCAACGATTTTTGGTCTGGTAAGTCAGGTAATTAAAATTACAATTGGTAGTACTTAAGTATAATAGCAGTATTAGCGGCCTTTATTGGCAAAAGAGGGAGGTGCACGGTCTCTGCCCCATTCTGAAAATGAGGGTCAACAGAGCGTTAAAGATTTTTGGTCTTGTAAGTCATGTAATTGGAAATTGATTTTCTCGCTGTTATGCATAACCGACCTATTGGCAGCCTTTGTAGGCACAAAAGGATGCGGCACTTTCACTTCCGCATTTTACTAACTATGTTACCCCATCATGAAAATGAGCGTCAACAGAGTGTCAACAATATTTGGCCTTGCATACTGGGTAATCATGGCATCACGCGGATATTGAAGCTTATAACAGATGTATAGACCGCCTTATAGGCACAAATACGTAATGTAGAAGGAGAAACACAGATTCCAAAATAATCGATATTGTAAACTGCAAAATATGCAAACAGTGATTATTAGGTGTTAAATAAGCGATTTTGGTAGAATGCAACTATCAGGCAGCAAAAACAAGAGCATTATATGAATCTACAAATGGACCCGCCGGACAACCCACTGACAATCAGCCCAAACCAGACTGGGTGTGGATTTCCATCAAACCGTACCCGACTTGACGGTTCCGGTGTATCGACGACCCGGATCGCCAATTTGGCAACGGGTCGGTTCCGACCCAGATACGGGACCGAAACGACTTTCCGAAACCGTTGCTAACACTAGCCCCATCGACTTGGTTAATTTCTCATGCATATCCTTCGTCAAGGTCTTGGTTAGTATGTCTACCACGTTCTCGTGTATGTGCACATAGGAGTAGTCAACTATCTTGCGGGCCTGGAGATCTCAACTATTGTGATAGCAAACGTCGATATGCTTTGTGCGATCCATTATGATCCCACTTGTGATATAACTAAGTGCGCCCTGATTGTCGCAGTTGATCGGGAGGGGGGATGCATCCTTGCCATGTATGTCTCGGTGGAGCTGGAGTAGCCACTTTGCTTCACGGGAGCCCTTGGAACAAGCGATGTGTTCGGCTTCGAGGGTTGACATGGCGATTGGATCTTGCTTTCGTGACTGCCACGAGACAGCTCCGTTGCCCAGAAGGAAGACGTGAACACCTTGAGATTTAAGGTCGGCACTATCATTCGCCCAATCCAAGTCCGTGTAGCCAGTGAGTTGATCATTGCTGCCAGTGAGTTGATCATTGCCGTCAGTGCTGCTGAAATGGAGTCGAAAGTCAGCAGTGGATTTGAGATACTGGAGAACTCTTTTGGCGGCGGTGAGATGGCTGGTGAAAGGACGGGAATAGTATCAGCAAAGTGCAGCGACTGCGAATGAAATATCGGGCCGGGTTGCAAGTGCGGTGTACATCAATGAGCCGACAATTGCCTGGTAGCCTTTGATATCTTTTGGTTCTTTCTCCCCCCGATCCTCGGCCAGATCTAGCTTCACATTAGGATCCGTTGGAGTTGATGCACCGTGAGAATTCTGCATATTGAATCATTTGAGAATAGTGGTGATGAAGGTCTTCTGGCCAAGGATGATGCTGGTGACGGTGGCGGTGGCGGTGGCGGTGGCGGTGGCGGTGGCGGTGGCGGTGGCGGTGGCGGTACCGTTTTCCTCGAGGTTGATTTCGATGCGAAGGAATTGGCGTGCCGGGCTGCCATTTGTGATCTTGTATATTTCTGAGAGCATAGCCTTGACTTCAATCGCAGCTTTGGTAGTGTCTTGTGGGTACAACATCGAGATGTCGTCTACGTACAAAAGCATCAGAATACCATCACTGCGGAGATAGAGGTTGGGGTCGGCCAGGGACTGTGTGAAGTCGGGAGAGTGCAAGAAGGTGTTAATATCATTGTGCCAAAGTCGTGGTGCTTGTTTGAGGGCATAAAGTGCTTTCTTTAATCAAACAACGATCGTAGGTGTTTTGAGGCCTTCCGGTCAGCCTTTGGGCAGGGTCCTATAGATATCATCGTCATCGACCTCAGGATTGAGCAACGCAGTGACCACATCCAACTGATCGATGTTCCAGCCATGCATTCCGACCAGGGTGATGAGATATTGAAAAGTAGTGAGTTTTCCGACAGGAGCATAAGTTTCTCCGAAGTCCGTTTGTTCGAAGCCTTTAATGACTATACCTACTTTGTATCGTATGGTGCTGTCAGGATTGTGTTTCGTCTTGTAGACCCATTTGGAGGCAAGTGGATTGACTCGCAATTGCCTTGGTTCCCGGGAGTTGACAGTCGTGTACATGTTATTGAATCGAATCGATGTGCAATCTTCTTCCATTGCTCATTTCCAGTGCTCATGTTGTGGACTGTCCATGGCCTCCAGGTATGTGAATGGATTGCTGTTGATGGACGTTGATGCGAGAGCCTTTGCCACGATAAATAGTGCAGTTGCGGAGATCTTTACCTGACTTCTTGTGACACGATTCGTGCGTGGTGGCTGTGGTTTCTATGACTGCTTGGTCATCGCCGCCGTTGTGGTGGGAAAACGGCTCCCACGACTACAAAGTCACGCATTTGAGTGGGTACGTGACTGGGTTAGGGTTATCGCGGCTCTGCATCACGCCATCGACAAGGTTGAAAAACCTTCGCTCGACCATCCGCCACCACGATCCAGAGACCTCACCAATCACGTAGCAATCATCATCTCATCCCTTTCCTTCTTCTCTCTTTTGTTTTCTTAGTTCTAGCCAATCAACTATCTCGCTGCGGCTACTCCCACCCTACGCTCCTCGAACCGAAACCTCCATTTTCGTAGCTTCCTACGGAAGCTGCAGTGCGATCTCCTGATCAGGGATTTCCGCCACAAATGGTGCTCTGACTCGGAGGTTGTCTCGGAAAGCAGAGCACGGGAAAGTAAGCGGGCAGCGAGAGACAGACGACAGCGGGACGACACGGACGTGGATGGAATAGGCGCGACGGGACTGGAACGACGCGTCACGGAAATCTGGGCTGCGAGCAGAGACTACACCACAGCGGCAAATGAACACGAATCAAGCACGGAGGTCCACTAGGGAGCGACAGATCGACGAATAGAAAGCGGGAGAATCGAAGACGAGGATACTGACATCGCAAGCAGAGACGCGTTGATTTGTCTCCTATCGGAGCCACCATCCGCATCGCGAGAACCACCCCGAACGAGCAATAGCAGCACAACCCTACGCCAACGTACACGACAAGCGGGCTTGGAAGCATGGAGATCTCACGGCTACTCGCTGATGCCATCTTGGCTGCCAGCACACAGCGGAATCAGATGCCACTTCCGTATAGTCCAGGTGCGCCTATCTTTCGTGGCTCTGACGTGACGACGTTCCTCCACAAGTACGAGAGCCTGGCCTCCTTCACTAGTACCGATCCCTCTAGCTCCGATGCTGTTATGATGTTCCGGTACTACTGTGTGGATGGCTCCGATGTTCGAGACACGGTTGTCATGATGCGCGGATAGGTGCAACAATACTGGGCTGCACTCAAGAACGAGATGCTGGATGTGTTTCGGTATACCGATAGCCGGCCCGATTCCCTTGTCTACACACGTCAATATTTGGAGAATCTTTGTGCAGAGTTTAAAGGCCGTGACGATACGGAATGTCTTCAGTCATTTCTCCGCACCTACGATCACATCAGCAGAGTAGTCACTGAGCGCGGCATGATGATCGAGTACGAGAGGACAGAGATGTTGCTGTGTGCGCTTCCCAAACGACTCTGGAGGAAGGCGATTACCAAGCTCGGTCTCAACCCGCTCGATCCGCATACGTTCGACTACGTCAAGCTCAAAGACTGGATAATCTCAAACATCTCTGCCGCTGAGGCTGTTGCAATGTTTGAATTTCTCGCTCTGGCTGCCGCTATTCCGACGACTTTGACTTCACCAAACGCACCGCCAACTTCTCCAGCTTCCATATATTCGATTAATTCCACGGCTCTCGCAACATCTCCGGCTTCCACGGCATCTCCGACTTCGATAGCTTCTGCTGCGCCCCTGGCTCCAACGGCTTCGACCTCTTCCACGGCTCCCACAAGTACTTCGGCTTTCCCTGTTTCTTCGACTCCGGCAACTCCCAAGACTCACACGACTTCTCCGGCTCTCCTGGTGTCCCCGGCTCCCACGGCTTCCACGGCTTCCACGGGTCCTTTGGCTTTCGCAGTTGCCGAGACTACCATGACAATTCCCATGGCAGCTAAGGTTACCTCGACCACAGTGACAATTACTACACTCTCTTCGGCTCCTTCTCCCGCGGCTAGACAAGGTACCATCCGTGCTGGACCGACTGTACGACTGGGAATAATCCGTGTTGAGCCACCTCGAGGCCCGCCAGTCCGTCGACACCGTTTTGTGCAGCCGAACCGTCAGGGGTCTGCTCTGCCGAACCGTCAAGTGCACGACCAGCAGCACCGTCCACAGCCCACCTCGCCGTTCAATCAGAGGCCCGCCCCACCGCCGTCACATCAAGATGCAGTACAGCCACCGGAGCAACGCGATGTTCCCCCATGCCATTACTGCAGTGGTCAGCATCACCTCCGGACGTGTGTCGATTTGCGTACCGACCTGGAGGATGGTGTTGTAAGTATCAAGACCCGTGATAGACTTGTGCTTGGGCGTGCGGGACAGGAGATACCAATGACACCGGCTGCCTGCGGTGACCGCACAATGAGGGACTATGCACGTGCAGGGCGTCCAGTTCTTTCAACACCACCGCCATCGCCGCCGCCATCACCAGCTCGCTCGAACTCGCCACTGCCGCCACAGCCATCAGCCCGCTCGTCCCCACCACCACCCCCAGCACGTCCAGTCTCACCAGCTCCGTCTCCAGCTCGACTGACACGTCCCTCCGCACCGCTGCTCTCAACGGAACAATTGACGCAGCTAATGCAGGAGGTCATGGAGCATTTCGCACGACCTCGGCAAGTCAAAGTCGACGTGAAACCCCTTCCGACATACACAGCCCGCCCGCCGCTGGCCGTACGACTGGAACGAATGCGGGAGCAGTCACGCTCTGAACGCCTTCTACTCGGTAGAGCATAGGCTTGCTGACGGCGAGCGGAGACGGGAACGCAGAGTGTGCTTCACACAAAGGGCCAGGGAGGGGAAATTTCATTTTTTTCACCACTACTGGATAGTAGCACACTCGGAGGAGAAAGGCAGCACTCGGGACGCGGAGGTGAACTTGGAGGCGGGGGATGGACTAGGAGGAGAGAAGTGGACTCGGAAGAGAGAAGCACACTTGGTGGACATGGGAGCGATGCGCACTTGACGAGGGTGCATTTGGAGGGTACAGGAAGCGCTCATGGAGGATACGACTGGGAGAAGCGCACCCGCAGGATACAGAGGTCAAGCGGGTTTGACAGGCACCGAGGATAAGGCTGGTGTTGAGCACCGTCTCGTTAAACCGGGATGAAGGTATGAGCGCAGAGGACGCGACTTGGGAGAATCAGCACCGACTGTCAACGGGACGATCAGCACCGACTGCAAACGGGACGGAATATGAGTGGAGGAGACTTCGGTGGAAGGTTGGATAGAGTGGGTTTTTGGGCCGGGTTTTCGTTTGTTTTCTCGTTTCTTTGTCGTTTCTCGTTCCTTTCTTGTTGCTTGTTTCGTTTGCTGGTTGGCGTTTGCTTTCGGAGCTAATTCTGCATGTTACAGATAACGGGTGGGATCTTGGGGATACGGTGATGACGGTAAGGACGAGGAGGAGGATGGTGGAAGAGGAGAACCGCGTTCTTCGCACCAGGTGGCTGGGGAGGAGTTGTGGTGGGAAAACGGCTTTGTCATATTCGGGGCGGAGATGTCGAACGTGTACGACGGTTTCTCTGGACACCGGTGGTGCATCCTCCTCGTCAGGAGGACGTGATGTCACACCTGTACTTGCAGGGAGACTTCGACGGTTGTCAGCGTCGGGCAGATTGTGGTCTGTATCATCGTCAGTATAGTCAGGATCACCACTTCCGTGACCTTCACCTGTTCGACTGGTTGCTGCGTGGTCATGGAGAAGTCCATCTGAACCTGTTTCAATTTCCTCAACATATTCTGTCTCTTCTGGTAGCTCAAAGATGTCTGTTTGGTCTCGGTGTAGGCATGATGAGTGGGCATTCCTCTCCTCGTCAAAAATGACATTCGACTGTGACCTTACTATTTGGAATGCTGGGTGCCATATTCTCCAAAGTGTAGTCGAATCGTACATGTAACCGACCATCATACATGGCTTGGATCATGGGCTGAATGTTCTATGGCGTTGCGGCTCTGGGATAAGTTGACTGGCGTAGCAGTCGAATCGCCAAAGGTGGTTGACAGGAGCTTTGTACAAGATTTCATTGCTGTCCTTGTTGTGAGAGGGGTTGCCAAATGCTTGCAGCATCTCATATGGAGTTGGATATGGTGCTTGATAGCCATTGCGGTCATCTCTTTTCGTTAGGCCGTCGTTTGGGGTTTGCTGGTGGGGGTAGACTGCGGTATTGACTGCTTCTCCCCAAAAAACAAGTGGCGCCTGGGAGTCAATCATCATGGATCGTACTTTCTCGGTAATGGTCTGGATCATGCGTTCGGCGACTCCATTCTGATGGTGAGTGTAGGGAGGACATGGTTCGTATGTTGTACCACCAGCAGCGAGCACCTCTCAGAAGGTTTTATTGTCCTATTCTCTGCGTCCATTCACATACCGAAATCATTTCACTTCGTATCCCATGCAGTCAACTCGAGCCTGAAATGATTGGTAGGCTGAGGTCTATGTTTTCGACTTCTTATCTGGAAGGACCCAAACAGAGGTGTAGCGTGAGTAATCGTCGATGAATAGGATATAGTAGTGATGGCTGGCGGAGGTTGGCGTGGAGAGTGGTCCACACACATCTGAATGTACGAGTTCAAATGGCTTTGTAGTGCGCTTGGTCTTGACTTTGATGATCTTCTGCTTGTGCTTGGCCTGGATGCATGCGGTACACATTGAGTCGTCTTTTGTATATCCATCAATTACAGATTGTAGGGCAGTAGGATTGATGTGGGCTAGACGGCGATGCCACAGTCATGATTCTAGGATTGTGAGAGGCTTCCGAGTGGTCTTTGTGAGAGGTTTCCAAGTGGTCTTTGTCTGTATGGTGGTAGGTGGACTTTGAGGTACAGTACTGGCTGCACTTGGAGAGGCGGTGTGGAGTGAGCTTGTAGTGGGCTTGGTGGAGTGCGCGATTGATGGTAAGGTGGTGTGTGCGCTCGATGATGGTACAGTGGTATGTTTGCTCGATGATGGTACAGTGCTATGTGCGCTGAATGATGGTACGGGAATGTGTGCGCTCGATGATGGTACGGTAATGTGTGCACTCAATGATGGTACGGTGATATGTGAGCTCGATGATGCTCTTTTTCTCTTCCTTCTCGAAGTGGACTTCGTAGACATACTTCGTACTGTCGAAGTGAGTGCAGTTGTGGGAGATATGAGATAGAGGTCATTGATCCGATTGCCTGTGATGGTGATTGATGCAGATGATTTGGAGCAGTTGCCGCGTCCAAATGGGGATGTGTACCCGGCTGTGTCCAATTCATTGATGGAGAGAAGAGAGAGCCAGAACGTAGGCGTGTAGAAAACATTGACTTCGTACTCCTGTGAAATGTTAAAGAGTCCATGATGGATTACTGTGACTTTATTGTCATCTCCGAGCTCAATGACTATTGGCCGACAAAGTTTCTTTATTGAGTTAAATCTGGTGCAGTCGTTGCACATATGGTGAGATGCTACGGAGTCGGTGACCCATGGAACTGGAGCGGAGGCTGCGGTGAGTGCAGTTGCATTTTCGGCTAGCCAGATCAGGTCACGATCTCCTGCTGTAGCATGCGATGCGGATGCTGTGCCATTGTTGACTTTGTTGTGTTGATCACGGGCATGTTTGAAGGGGATGCAGTCGGACTTGAAGTGTCCTGAGAGACAGCAGTGGTAACAAATACGTTCCTCATTCCTGGAGTTGTTTGTACTGCCGATGTTTGTACCGCCGGTGTTTGTACCGCCGGTGTTTGTGTCGTATTGAGCGTGCTTTCTCTTTGCACATTCTTCGGTGGTATGATTGTCCAGTTTACAGTATATGCAATTGTGCTTCTCGCATCCGTTGCCTCGTCCAAGTCCGGGTCCGCCACCTCGTCGGCCACGGCCACGATTTCCGTCACGGAAGTATAGGGCCACTCTGGTGGATGCATCTCAGATTGATTGGGGTAGGGTGGTTCGCTCGGAATATTCACGGATTGCATCCATACACTGCTGAGCCGTGGGAGCGGGGATCCGTTATTCAAGAATTTGGATGGTGGTTTCATATGAAATAGATAGGGTAGTAAAGATATGTGTCTTCATGGCGTCATCAGTGACATTTTCGGTGGTGCCGATCAACTTCTTGCGGAAGGCGATTAGTTTGGCAAAGTACTGGGTGACCATTTCATCTGGCGATGGTCGAGAGGCAGTCAACTTCTGCAGAACTTAAGTGTGGCCGAGTTTCGTTGAGGCATTGTCAAATTGGTCCCTAAGTTCTTACCAGAGTTCCACAGGGTCATCGATATCGTCAATGTGTGGAAGGAGTTCGTCGCAGCATCCGAGGTGTATTTGTGCTAGTTATTTATTGGCTCGGTAATGCCAACTTTCGTGTATAGGGTGTAGGGCGACGCTGTTGCCGAGAGGGAGGAGTTTGACACCGGTGATGATATCGGAGGTTTTCTTAGCGATGAGGACTGGGCGAATGTTTTGCCTCCAGACAGGATAGTTTTCCTTGGTGTGCTTGGGCATATTGCCATGATCGGTCTTGAATGTTTCATTTGGCAAGTTTTTGGAGTGGAAGAGGTTAGGGAGGTGACGGTGGAGGGTAATAGATGGTGATTGTGTTGCGGCTGATGAGCAGCGATGGTTATGAGTGGGTTAGGGGTTTTGAGGCACTTGTTTAAGATTGTGAGATAAAAATAGTAGTGGGTGCCAGGCTTATAACCTGTTCAAATAGTGATGATAGAGAAGCTTGATTGTATATAATCTAAGAGTGCCACAAGGCCATATATATATGAGTATAAGTGTAAATGCGTGTGTACGCATCTAGGTATAGACTCTTCTGGCCAACAGTAATCTCCGGTCATACGAGGCTCATGTCTGGCCATACAAGACTCATCTCTGGACATACGAGACTCATCCCTGGCCACAGAAGACAGGGACCTATCAGGCAATAGTTGTTTTGCAATGTTTGCAGTCAGCTCTTGATACTGAAACACCTCCGTTCGGGCTTTCGTTCAGAAGATCTGGATGGTGACCTCATGACCATTTGATTCTCGGTAAGCTTGTTTAAGATCCATCATCGCTTTGTCCAGGAGTTCAGAGCTTACATGTAAGAGGTTGCCAAGCTGGCGGACATGGTCACAGAAGTGGTTCAGGTAGTGTTGACAACAGGTCCAAGTAACACGCCAGCAGTCCTAGTGTTGACCAGCAGTTTGGTTTGGTTCCCTTCCAGACCCGGCCAAAACCCCGACCCACATTGTCTTGGCAGGTTTGTTACCCGGAAAGGACACAGAACCGTGGGTATTTGGCTGGGTTGGAACTGGACCGCGGTTCGAAATATACGGTTCCTACCCTTCTGACTCCAATTAAGTATTTGAGTTTTAATCGTATCATGACATAGTCAATATGTAAATTGTTCAGGTTTCGCCCCTGTTTCGCCACCAGCATTCAAATTAGCAGTCCGAATGATATTCGCTGAGCGGCAGTGAAATAATGGCTGATTCTACGCGAAATTGGCGGGTTTTCGATCCCCACTCAACGAACACTTTTAGGATTGTAAATCAGAAAGCGGGAGGTGAAAGAGCGACTAGAACTACCCAATCAACATACTGATCATGTTGTGATACGATTCGAACTCAAATACTCAATTGGAGCCAAAATGCTGAACTTGAAATGCCGGGTTTTTGGTTGTAAAACCGCCCGATTTCCAACGGTCCAGGTTTTTCGTGTAGTAAGACCCGTTGGTACAGTCCGGGTTTGGGTGGAACCGGAACTGGAACTGATCCGGCAATTCGGACCGAGTGCTGTTACTAGGTTCAGGAGAATCTTCTTCACCAGGTTGAGATTCGATTCGTCGACAAGAGGTTGTGAAATTTCTGATTCGATCTGCGTTTTATCTTGATCAATCCGATGACGCTTTGCAGCCGTAGAAAGATTTTTCCTAGCGGAGTCACTCTCCTGTTCCTCATGGTAGTCCAAAGTAAGCTGCTTTTTCAAGGCTTCTGACACCTTCTTTGTAGATTTCCGGGGGCAGAATCCGCTGAAAACATCCCTGTGACAATAAACCTTCTCCAGATAATTCTTTATGTACTCGATCGTGGCCTCAGTATGGTACTAGTACTGTGGCATAAGGTGACAATACACAAAGTTCTTGACGTACAACAGGGCTTGTGGGAAAGGAATCATTTGGCTCGCCGAAGGGTTTAAGAGAGTCGCCTCGAAAACTCGAATAATAACACGCCCGAGTGCTTTCATCTCGTTCCCACTCCATTGCGTCACAAGGCTATATAGCTTGTTGAATCGAGCGAAGCCAGGATATGGAGGTATCATTGCCCAGAGCTGGTTGCATTTGTCAATCCTGGTATGTTGTTCGAGGAAGGACGTGACTCAGTCCATTCAATGCTTATGCAGACCAAGATAAATAGTATGACGAATATCAGATAGGATAATAGTCGTTGGAGTGATGCATTTCATATTCCAGAAGACGCCTTCTGAGATTCCAACCGCTCAATCTTGCAGATATTGTCTTGCTTCCCGTTTCCCCATCTCATACTCCCTGAGTCGGGAGTATCATTTTTTTGAACTATAGCCGATAGTCTGTCAATTGCCATGACAATAAATTCCCTTCACCAAACGACATTATCGGTGCTTCGCACTCAGGGCAAAGGGGCTGCTTGATTGAATACAAGTGAATGTTTTCGAAGTAGTTAGCCATCTATATTCACATGACAGGATAACATTGGCCTATCCAACCATCCGCACAAAGCATAAGCTTTCCAGTGTTGAAAAGCGCATCGAAGGGACGAAAAATAAGCTTGAACACCTTCCTTAAAATCTCTCGATTGTGGATTTGTTGTTCCTCCAAGGCAGTTGTTTTTCCACGTTCTTTAAAGTAATTTTTTGGAGGAACAGGAAGCAGGGCAACAAGAATGCTTGCAAGATTGGAAGGCTTTGATCTAATCATTGAGTCGATGTTTCCGAAATATAACTATACTGGCCATTCCTTCTTGGCACCCGAATGGTTTGTAAGATGTGTCTGGTCTATACTGCTGAATAACGGGACAATCGTAGCTCCAAGCGGCCGCCATAGCTAATGAACTGGTCAAAATCATCATACCTATGACGACATTCAACTAACACGCGTGTTGATTCCACCACTAGTCGCTTGATTTCACCTCTTAGTAGATACGTTCCTCACCAGCATTGAATTCCTCTGCTGGAGCAAATGACATATGTTCCCTGAACGCAGGCTGTTGCGTGAGAAACTCAATGCATTCAACAGAATTGCAGTAAAAGAAATGTGTGTAATCATCGTCGAGAAGGTTGTTGGGATCGGCCAAACCATTGTAACACACTTTGCAAGATTTCCAAGAGTCGATGCCCATTGTGTACGACATTTCCTTCAACCTTTTGAATAACGTGTTGAATGAAGTGAAGTTGCTGAGGGTTGCCATCGTAGACTACCTGCAAAGCTTGTTGATAATAACTCTGCTCAAGTTGTGCTTGACGCACCAGTGCGCAAATCAATGCTCAACCCTCGCAAGAGAACAGCAATCATAGATCGATCTCATCATCGAAGATATCGAAATACTCGGTACTAATAGGCTTGCCGGCTAGACGGTTGTCCAAGTGTGGAGTATCACAAATACGTGTCCCAACTGGAGCTTACTCTGGATCGATACATGCATTCTCGCAGTCTGCTTCTGTATCGCTGGAGACATCGTCGGAAGGGTAAAGAAAAGGGTCGCGATGTGGTTCATGAACGAATGGAAGTAGAATAGTATCGGGCTTAATCGTGACACCATCATCTGGCAGTTATTCGGCTGATATGTATACTATCCTGTCTTCGTGGTCGCGACGGAGGTGAGTGATGTATGCGGCCATGTAGGAGTATCTCTTCAAGCAGCAAAGATACTGTAGATGAAGAACCATGTTTCGTTAGTCAAAAGAACTGTCGCAACAATGTTAAGAAGCGTCTCGACGGTCTTTTAGCTACTCACACCATTAAAAGCCAGCTGTCCTTGGAAAAAGCTGCAACATGATTTACTTTTTCCAAAATGGGGTCCTACCACTCTTGTAGGATTTCTCTCATCCTCCTTCACACATTTGCAAAGTGTTTACTCACTCTCTTGATTTGAACATCCCTGTGATCTCAAAAAGCCTACCGCATCTGCATTCAGCTTGTCATGGTGATTGATTGCACCCTCACAAGACCCTTGTATGCCTATTGCCTGATTTATGGTTGCCAGTTTATGTTAAGTTCTTACCTTTCATGCAGCATGCGTTGTCCTTATATACCGACTCAGCGACATCATCGCGGGGTACCAGAACTAGAGCAAGGACAAAGGAGTAAGATATGACTGCAGAGCATGCTTTTAGTTGTCTGTGTGATGAACTTAAGTGTTCAGTCGACAAATCAGGGCGCTTAGATGGTGGTAAGCAAATTGCCTCCTAGCTGAATTGCAGCCAAGATGATGTCACCGGATCAAGAAAACCTTCCAAGCCTATATAATAAATTGGCCTTCCCTGCCCACCTGACTAAAAATTTTGAGAACCTACGACACACCCTCCTGACCGCTGCTACCGCATCGCATCGCCCTTGATGATACATTCAACACTCCCAATGCATGTTTAGAGTAACAAGAATTCCATATCCACCACTCAATCATTGACCGCCATTGAGAACCAAAATGCATTGTAATGCTTTCTGGTTGACGAAATCAGTCATTGCAGATGCTAATACAATCCAGATACCGACTCTACAAGTCTGCGTCTGGGCCGAGAACACCGTTGTTGGAGTCAGCCAATGGCCAGCAGAAACCATGGGGATTTGGCAGAATAAGGGTGGCCTGACAATACAACAGATAGATAATTATGTGAGGGACCGCGTCTGGGAGATTGCCCAGTCAAATGAGCATCATCAACAAGAAAGGAGCTGGCCCTGAGTAATGGGATCTCCTAATCAATTGTTGCATTTCTTGAATCGGTGATCAGGAGTCCGAAAGGCCACATTGGAAATGGTACATGGCAGACAAGACTAACCTCGATGGTCAGAAACTCAACGCAGCACTGGACGAGTTAGCGGAGGTTGGTCATCACCAAAGAAAGAATAGGCTCAAAGAAACCACAACTAAGAGGAGGAAATTCGTGCACATTGGGATGTATTTCATCGCCCTGATGTTTCTGTTGCTCATGCTGATAATGTGTAGATCCAGAAAACAATGAGGAAGAAACTTTGGGTCACAGGTCTTCGCCTATAACGGTCAGTTGTGATGCCTCGAACGTTTTCTTTGTGGAGCTATCTAGCTTTACCATCGCCTATGTGGATGCTGACATTGCGGGGAAGAGGGTTGGTGAAAACAATACTCAGCTATTCTCATGGCACTGGCCTGGGGATGATGAATCAATACTTCCGATATTTATATGAATGGTTGATACAACCATTTTGTTAATCGTCAATGTTGCAATCGCCGGTCTGCCAGACCGCAGCCGGAAAATCTGAGAGATTTGGGGGTGCTTGTAGGATCCGAATGGTGATGGTTGTCCATATGCCCGTAAAGTAACTCCAATCTGTGATAACAAAACTGCTGCCGGATGGGTAAAGGCGGCGTTGACATTAAGCAACCCAACGCTGTTTTGCGTCGTTTATCATGGCCAACAAGCCGATGGCACAGATGGTGCCCAGACACCTATGCATGGTGGTCGCAGCTTCCTTCCTCTGGCTGACATCCTCCCGCCTCCAGCCCAGGATGTGATCAACGATATCTGGGAGGAATCGGATGATGATGGTGAGATGCGGCACCCAAAAGCTTGAAGCTTCCTGATGATGAAAACAGGCATCCAAAAGTTAAAACGGAAGCTTCAAAAGAGGATTATCAGACAGCAGTGATACCTCGAATTCATCCGAAACCGTGCTCTTGGTCGCTTTGCCGATTACCAGCAACATCATTGGTGCTGATGAGAATGTGGTTTGGCTACGCGAGCACGATCACATTGTGAATCCTTCCACTGCAGGCTCATTTGCCAATAGCAAGCTTACAAGCAGCCGCCCAGCTGCAAATTAGTCATTGTGAGGATGGAACACACTAGCTGGACGGTTATTCAAGGATTTGCATTGTGGGTGGGTATTTTTCTGGCACTTTGGAGAGTGGACGGATGAGTGATAATTTGGAGTTTTTTGGTGAGGTTTTGGGTCTCTTTTTGGTGTTTTGTTGATATTGCTATTACATCATTCATATTCATGCATGAAGGGCTGTGTTGAGAGTTTATGATGTGGGATTGATCAGTCAGGGGATTGGTTTTGGGAATGGCATAGGGGCAGTGATACGACCCCGTGTATTGCAATTATGTCATTGGAACTTCGGTAGCTTCACCCAGCAGAAGTTAGCCCAGATGATTAGTGAAACGCGAATGCTTTTCAGCTCATTGTGATGACGATTTTCGTCAAAGGAAGCCAATCAACAACCGTACGCCATTCTTGTCACCTATCATTCTTTGGTCCGAGTTAGCGTCCATCCAAGTAGTTGGAAGTGTGGGTGATAGGACACACCAAGATCCTTGAATCGTCGACAGGATAAAAAGATGCATCACGACGATGCTTTTAATCATATCAACGCTCTCTTTCTTTAACATATCGCTTTAATTCATTTACTCTACATTTATTCACATATCTTTTAGTCGCTCCATTAATTTTTCGTACTTATCACTTGCCGCCTTTTTAAATCATGACAAGAACGCACCGCACTTCTGCTCCTCCTCTTCCTTCCAGCAGCAGGAGAAGCAGATGATCAATCCATAACGAGGATCTCGATGACGATCTCAGCACGATACCCGACAATTACAATAATGGTCAACATGACAATTCGGAATCCGTTAATGAGGCTCTTCGGAAACGATCAAGGAAAGAAATGGGCAAGTGGCCATCAAAACAGCCCTTGACGTCAACACTTGGAAAATGAATCGCAGCAAATCAATTAACTCCTATGTTGTCGGAACCCCTTCATCCTGAACATTGGGAGGTATATATTGTCTTGAAGGAGGAGGATGAATGCTAACCTGCGCCGCAGGCAGCAAAGAAGGTATCCAATTAAGCGTCAGAACGATTCAATCCGCCCGCTAATGTATATTAACTAGTGGAATGATTCAAACAAAGCTGGTGAGCAAATGGTTGCATGGAAAGCAGGAAATCAGTGGCGATATGAGCCTTTTGTTGACGACGTGACAAGCTGCATCGTTGGCGCAAAGTACAACGCCGAGACAACTCTGTGACGCGTCCTGGCTATTGTCATGGCACGTGTGAAGTCTCTAGCTATCAATTATGCGATATTTGGGAATCCATTTGCCAAGAATGTTGTGAAGAACACCCAGATTGATAGTTGGTGGTATGAGAAATTGCCAGGATTGATGCCGACCAGAGAAACTCAGACCCTCCACATGTCTACATTTCAGCGGTAAATGAATTATCTCCACGATTGTTTTCATCGCTGACATTATGCATCAGGCACTTGCAAAGATTACCAGCTCCCGTGCAGCAATAGTATACCACTGCAAGACCTCAATGGACGCTAGTTATGGATTTCGAACATAGTCGCCTGCAGAGATCCGGTAAACGGTAGCCTGGAATTTGGTCAAAAACAGGTTTACATGCCCCACAAACTTTCGTAAGGTAAGTACAAAGTTCCCTTGTTGTTTAATCGTTGTCTTGACAATCAATTTAGGAGTGCAAGTTTCAATATGCAGTGACTGAATTTGTAGATCTAATTCACCGGACATACTGCTACGGCATACGACAAATGGGAATGAAAGACAGATCATTGATTGATAAAATCAACCCGATATTCATTGCTCTCACCGCAATGGTCATCAACAACTATGTGTTGGCCTGGAAAACAGGCGAGTTTAGGGTCCCGGCAGAGTTTAGTCCAGGAGGTGGAGTACAATGTAAGTGCCACACAAGAAACATTAATGACGCGGTGAATGATGCATGCACAGATGTATTTGGTAGTCTCGACGCAGATCATCGTTCGTCCTCCCCACAGGTTCAAGCCGGAAAGATAGACAATATCCGCAGCATGATCTGCCAAAGGATCCACTCAACAGGTACAGTCCCAGCGATAGTACAACCTCACAACGATCAGGGCAGCGTTGATGACGACTTCCTTGATTACGTTCTGGAAGAGCTACTAGAGCAGCCCCACCATTCTTTTAATCGTCTTAGCAGCTTTGTTACTGCTACTGAAGCTAGTTTGCAATTCTCAGCTGTTCTGCCTGCCTTCACCAGCAGCAGCCAGCCCGTCCCCTGCACCAATAGCAACGGCAACAGCGACAACATGACCAACATGACCAGCGTTGAGAATACGGGAGTAGTCGATGGAAGTACGATTGGACAGGGTTCGATGTCGCTTGGAGGATAGGAATGGTGTCAGTGATCAGATTTAGGATTTCCATTGTTTGCTATTTTATTCGAGGTTTTATTGATATATCATAATTGTAGTGAGTGCAATTGAACTGATGGTTTAGTGAAGTCTGATCTCAAACGCGTGAAATCATAATCATGATGATGCATAACCATCCAGCGATGAACAGCAAGCTACTGACGATCTTGTATCAACAAATTATAGATGGTGAACCACTGCTGCATGGTAACTATCATTGGTCAAATTAAGCCATGAGGGTCTTTAAAAACAATAACTACACGCTTCTTTAAACGTATGGATCGAGTACTATCATGATCGCGCGGACTAATCGTATGGGGTGACGTAGCAGTATGCCCAGGGATGATTTGTGATATTGCCAAAGGAAGTGTGAACCGTTTGTCAAGTGCTCATTTTCACATTCGCAAGCGTGGGTACACTGGTCGTAACCATTGGATACAGCATCGCAATGACTCCAGAAACACTCTGGAACTTTAAAGCAGTGACACATTTCAGGGAAACCTCAATTTCATTGTTTTGAGTTTGTGGGTACAATAAACTAAATATGTTTAAAGAATGAGATGTAGTTTTTGCTGATGAACTCGCTCAATCACAGCCTCCAAGTGTATTTCTGAACTCAGACAATTACTATCTCCAAGTTGGTACCATCACGGCCTGCCAGTGCATCTCCAAACCTACATGATCACAGCTTCCAAGTTGATTCTCAAACTCCATTGATCACAGCCTTCAAATGTATCTCTAAACTCATACAATCACTGGCTCCAAGTTCGCGCCATTACAGCCTCCAAGTGAATCTCCAAACTCACTTGATTACAGCCTCCACTTGGACCTCGAAACTGGCTCAATTACAGTCTTGGAGTGCATCTCTAAGTTCCCTCGATCACGGTGTGATGAAAGGGTGCGGCTAGCAGGCAGGCAGCCCATCTTCAACACTCCACCGCACCTCGCATGGTATGGGAAGTGTAATGGCACGTACGTCCACGCTGGACTACGTACGCTTACATACGGTAATTGAGTTGGTATGGTTGCAAATGTGGACTCGAGTGATTGTAGGTGTAGATGTATAGGTAACATCATCGCTAGAGATCTACGGCTCGTTGCTAGCCAACTACATACAACGGGCGTCACCCGGCCCTGGCCACGTCACGTACCGTGCCATTACAGGAAGTGAATTCATAAGAAATAGCAGATCTAGCTCAAGAAGCGTAGGAAGAGGGTGAGAGGATATAAAGGGATACCCGGCCATCATGAACCACCCAATTTGCATGAATCTATAAATCGTTGCCAAGAGTACATGAAACCAAGCGCTGGGAAAGATTGTATGCGTCTTTTGTATAATGAGATAATATGTATCTACCCTGTATTCTCCGAAATATATACAGCCTGTGGCTATATTCATCCCCGTCATCCCTGCATCCCCGTCTGTATATATCTATAGTGTCATTGATAATACATGCCATATTATGATGTATTGAATGTTGTGACTAACAAAGACAAAATATGATCAATGGTATGGTATGCCTTATGGTTATGGAACCCTAAGAACCACTGGTGTGAGAATCCGGCACCAAGTCTCCTGCATAGCTTGTGCAGTTGTCTCAGCTGATTTAGAAGTCTCCCACCGACCTGCGCAGAGGTCTCAGCAGCTCCAAAATTAGACTATCCAAATAGTCAAATCTTGTAGCATCCTGAATGCACTTCCATCACTGCAGGTGTGTTTAGGACCATGTGAGAATGCTTTTGCACAGTCTGACAGCAATTTGCAAATCTCCATGGGTGGCTGGGAGCCACCAGAAGTTCATAGAAGCACTGGTGATAGCCGCACCAGTGTCTAGGAGGTCGGTGCATGGCTCCTGGACCGAAATACATTTCCCCGATATGTGGCAAACTCTACAGGTACATTTGACCGTAGTGTGGTAAAGAGAGGCCAAATTCTGGGCAAATCATCTTCCTGGCATGGGCTGCAGCATTGGCCAACCCACTGCCCTGCCATCGAGTGGTCGTCTGGAACGTGTTGACCTGCATTTGGTCACTAGTCTACTGCAGTCTTGTGGTACAATACCGAACCCACCCAACTGAGAATGTCAACCATCTAGTCGACTATTTTGTGGATTTTCATGCAACTAAAGATGTTTTTACTGCCTACCAGATGTCAACGGCCACAGATAGCATCACCCATGCCTAAATGAAGGATCTAAACATGCGATTCAAGGAAGACCATGCCATGGAGGTTAAAGAACGGGCTGAACATGGAAATGCTCTTCCCCACGGTCACAATCAAACCCAGAAAGGCAGAGGACAACAGCTGCCTACATGAAGTCTCCAATTTAACGTTATACAAATATACCAGCTTCGACTTTGTCAAAATTAACCTCATTCTGCATCATGGGAAATCCAATCAGCGCTGTGAACACTTAATCAAGGACGGCACCAACACACAGCATCAGCAAAATGTAAAATAGTTTGGAAGTCATAACTGAACAACTCAACAACTCTGAACAGCCACACTGATCGTTCCATATGCTCCCAGATGCTCCCAGATGGGTTCCATGAAACGCAGTGTGCACTCAGGTGCTCCGAGACTACTTCACCGGGGCTCCTAAATACTGCGGAAGTTGTGGAACAGAATTCAAGAATATCCTGAAGAGTGTATAGGTGTCTTCAAAATCCTTCCAAATCAAACTATTAGAATATGCAAATTTCGGAGCTATTGGGAGTATTGGCTGCGTCTCAGAGAGTACTCCAGTGCAACTCAAACCTGGAGCCATCCACTCCAAGAGTGATGATTATAATGTTTATATCACATAGTACAATTTAATTAACTATCTTCTGCACACCTTGATTCAGGCATTGTACCTTTAATACACAGTCCTGTAGGTATCTAACTCCGCATGAGTATTTACAAACCATACGCTATCGATTCTATCTGATGCACCCTTATTCTCTCGCACCAAATGTGCTGATCCAAAAATTGCTCCGAAAGGTAAGATGTGCATCTTATCAGTCTTTTTGACAACCCGAATGAACCCGTCAACACAATGAGCCCAACCATGCAGATCTTTGTACATTGTTGGAATCACCACCGCATATTCTTGAGGTTGAGGGCGTAATATCCATTGTTGGGTCTTCTTGCACCTAATAGAGAAGGTGGATATCGATTTTCCAGCCGGCAGACGCTCCTGAAATTGGAGGATCTGATTTGGTGGAGTCCAGCTGAAGTGTAATACAGGAAAAGAAGGCACTCGGCCTTGGAAGGTATTATCAAGGTTACTGTCCATATGTTGGACCCAGATGTTATGAGATTCAGGCATGATCCCTTGGTTGGCATCCATATATTCTACCTTGCAATCAAGTTCCAGACCTTCAACAGATGTAGGGCAGTGAAATGGTTGACGGTAGTACAACAGCCTATTCTGAAGTTTAATAAATACACTGTCTATGAGTACGTTCTGATCATATCCGAGCACCAGTCTACAACCTTCATATCTCCAGTCATCTTCAATTAGTGCACCGAATAGCTGTCCAAAGTTGGGAATTCGAAAATCGACTGATGCATCTCTGGGTGAATTTTATTTGATACTTGCGCACACGCCACGGACATGAGTTTCTCTCAATTGATGTACCTGTTTTGATACGGGGCAGAAACATGGCTCTTTCAGAAAATGGTGGAGGCGTAAAAGATTGGCTCATTGCGTATTTCGCCATTTATCGGCAGCTGATAGTAGGTTGAATACATTCGCAGAGTCAATATCGTACCAGCCTTGAAGGGCAAGATATGACAGCGTCTCCTCCATATAGTCATAACCGGTACACCGGTCATTGTCCTTGAGGATCTGTTGAATGTAATTGACTTTGTTGGTAGATCGATTTGCCTCTTTCAGATTGCTGATATGTAGCCATTCAGAAATATTGGTGGCGAAATTGTCACTGGAACCCATTCGCTGAATGGATTCTGATATATGGCTCACAAGATGCATCTTTGGAAATCTGAACTGGATTACACTCTGTTCAATGTTTTTCTGGAGCTCCTGAATGCAGATTGCCTGCCACCAAGCTTCAAACTCGACCAAGCTGAAGCAGAATTCCTATGTGAACTGTACCTGGTCTTTTGAAGTGATACCATAAATCTCTCTCGTGAGTTGATTCACAATGCGGTCCATATCAGCGATACTCCAGGTGGTAGCTTCAATGTCAGCATCAGAGAGACAGACCTGAAATTGCAAATGCTTTTCAGCGGTGATGTTTACCACTCAGTATGCCTCTTCTTCTGCGGCAGCCTTCATTTTACCAAGTGTTTTGGTGAATTTGTTTCTGGGACCGGTTGCCTTAGTGCCAACTTCCAGCAATACTTGTTTCTCATGATGTTGGAATAATTTATCGGACTGCTTGCATTTAGCAGGTGTCACCTGATGGATTTCGCGCTCCAATTGCTCATTTGCACTCTGCCGATCAGCATCAGACCATGTAGTTGCCGCTTGCCGGTCTCTGTTCAGGCGCGCCTGAAATTGCTTTCGTTTCGATGTAGTAACCTTTTCAGTCCCTTACAGCTGAACCTCCATTGCAGCCCGGATATTATGAATCTTTTTTTCGTATACATGATGGCATTCTCTTGCTACTAGTTCATCCACTTTGGCCTTCGGACACTTCGACATTTTCTGAACTCAAATGGCACCCATATTCTTGTAAAATTACTTCAGTGCATCATCTAGTGCTGCGAGGGATAGATCAGAGTGATTTTGTTGTCTGACAAGTAGAGAGAATTCACATAGTGCTCGCACTGCTCCCGTTACCATTTCATTAAAGGCGATTTCTGCCGCCATTTTCCCAGCATCCTGGGAGCGGTCAAGAAAAAGAGCGCACTTCACTACCAGTGTTCTGATCATGCCCCGAATTTCTGTTCACTGCCAGGAGCCACATTTCAGTGAATGGAATTGTATTGGGAAGCGCTGGAGTACTGCATATCGTGGTACTGATGTGAATCGATTGTCAAATTGATTCTTGAAATTTCTAGCTTTCAGATATCTGAGCACCCAGTGCAATAAGTCCTTAACCAAACCCAAGAGCAGCTGATGCAATTCATCAGACTGCCAAAAGAGATGGACATTGCAGAGAGGGTATTGCCAGAACTTGTTGTGGATTGGATGAACACAAAGAGTGTGCAGAACATCGATATTAGTTTCGTCCAGAAGCTCCAAGTAAATATGCTAATCTTGTAGGTTATCAAGTGGTCGAAAAGCTGAATGCCCCATCGGCGTAGCTTTAGGAATTTCACACATCAGGAATGAGCCATATGAGACTGAAGCAACCATGACTTGTTCTGGATAATCCCCAACCCAGGAAGCCAAAAGAGGATAACATTTTCTCCAGAATCCATCAGCACAGTGCCATTTCAAGCCAGGGCCAGTGATGTCAAGATTCGGGAGTGAGGACAGGACTGTTGTAACCGCGGAATGCCATGCCTCATCAGAATTTTTGGCACCTTTCGGAGGGCAGGGGCTCGGCCCAACCGGAATCCAGGATCGCTTTTTAGGTGTACAGCGGATGTCTTTTCAAATGTTACCGATCGTGAGATACAGCGGCCAGGCATGCTGGTCGCCCAAAAGATTGGTCAACTGGGTCTTGTTGGATGCACATATGACTGGCACAATTGTCGCTCCAGCAGGATGTTGATCTTGCGTATCCAACCACCAATAGCCTGCATTCATCTTACTCAATATTCGGCGGCTTTCCTACTCTGCGAGGCGCACCGGGTCAAAATTGAAGTGCGCCTGAAATGGGCGATGTTCCAAAAGGAACTGTATGCAATTCAAAATATCCTGCTAGTATAATGTTCCGAAGATGTGCGAATAATCTTCAAACCAACTATCATTGCTGAGACCGAAATGGAGTCTAGAGAGGAGCGTTTGTAGAGCATCTGCTGATTGCAATGATTCAATATTGAAGTTGTCCAGTTCACACCTCAGATGTTGATCTATCCACATTTTGGTTTGCTGGTTAAATGATTGAGCCTATTGAAAGTCGTGTGCTGTCTGGGAAGAATGCCCTGGATTCCATTTTTCTGAATACTTGCGATGCTTGTTGTACAATCCAGTTGCTTTGCCAGAAGCTTTCCCCCCCCGCGCTTTCCACTGCAACAACCTGCCTATGAGGCCTTGTCTTTTTTGGATCAGGGGTACAAGTCAGATCTGGCTTCTGGGGGTATAAGGTTTCTCTGTCAGGAGTATGTTCAGGTGGTGGCGAACCTCGTACATTGTCTATGGGTAGATGAATTAGTTAACTAAGCTGATCGATGGCCATTCAAGTACACTGACTGAAGTCGAACCATCATTGCTCCGGTCGATCCCAGTCTGCAGGTGTCAAAATCCCATCAAGCAATAGCCCTTCATTCATTGATATTGGGTGATGCTGTTGATAGCGAGCCTCGAGTCGGTTCCCGTCGAAGAGTGTCCTTTTGCAGATAAAGAACCTGACATGGTTCCGGCGAGTATTGACCATGTTGGAGAAATGGTCACGGAACACGGATTCGGATGAATCTTGCTGATCCTTCAGGGGGTGATATTGAGCCTCAGCGACATTGGTTTGAAAGCGAGCAAACTCAGGTTAGCATACCACAATCACAGTTGCATCGCACCCCGCCAACTGCGGGGGGGAGGTTTTATTTGTCATCACTGCAATCACCATAATGGGGCCTTGAACTATGTCATTGTGAGTTATGCCTACGCTCGAGCCTCCGAGTAGATTGTCATTACACAATGAATAGGTGAGTTTCCTAGCTAGCTGGATATCCGGGCATTGATTATCGAGAACTGATCAGGCTGGTAGGATGGTTGCTTTAGTACCAATTCTTGACTGGAGCGTGGATCATGAAGAGAACCAAGATGTATAGGCAACAAGCTCAATAGGAAGCAATCACTGTTGCTGCTCGACTCACAGGCCTTCTATTGAATGAGGGTGCATGTTCATACATGCACAACTTATATGTAATATCCCTACTTGTGCTAACCTTCATACTGGATATAGTTCTTGTAAGGTTCCAGGAGATATCATATCATATCCGTTCTATGACCTGTAAAGTCATAGATACATACGAAGGTGAGTACCTATCCAATATCCTAGTATATGAATTCCAGTATATAACAAAGAAAGGCGAGATGTGTGTGATTCAGGTGCCTTTTTCTCAAGGCCCAGGTTGGTTTCATAGTTCAAAGGTGTTGTGCAACACCACTGATCATGACAACGGAATAGGATATATGATGCCCTTCTTTCCTCCGAAAGTCACTGCTACCAGCAATAAACTCCACCATACTCTGATTGATTCTATATCTCATCTCACATCTTTAGTAGTTTACTAGTATCTGTGTTTCACAGACCATGTCAACGCAAGGATCTCCACCGATGACAGTGAATATAGATCCAACTGGTAGCCTATTTGGCTGACAACGATGCGGTGATGACAATTCAGAATCACGGATAAAGGTTCACGGCATGCCGCTCGCAAAGACAGTCAATTTGGGATACATTCACATCGATATCATCCGCCGCAAGGGTACGGATACCCTCCTTCACACCAGCCATTTCCAGGCGCTCCGCAGTTTTATCACCAGTCTCCATTCCACTTGACACCCAGTTCACAACCTACCAGCAGCACAAGCCAAGAATATGCAAGTTATGGGTCACCATCGCAAGGATTTGACCTGCACCAAGGTGGTTATGGCAGGTCTCAAATTTTCCCCCCTCTGAAGTTCCCAGCACAAGGGCCGTCATCTCCAGGTGCACTGAGAGTGCTTCCAGGACCGCTGAGAAATCATCCACTCAATCTGCACACATCTTGCAGCTCAACTTGTCCACCTCAACCTCCTTCCGGCACACCTGGGAGACACCCAATAAGCCTCCCGACGAAAAGATTGCAGCCACCAGCGCAATCACGGAAACCAGAGGTTGCAGGGATTGCGGATATGGCGCAATTGCCGGAGATGTCCGAGGACGAATATGATGCAGCTGAGGAGAGCAACGATTTGTCGGACTTGTGTGTTGCTGAAGGCAAACCACCAAATTGTTAGACCGAGTCTTTGTAGAGTACGTCATCACGTGGCTGTCGGTTAGGGCTGGCAGCTAGTATATATGCTACATGTCATCTTAGACTTAGACTTAATCAATCAATCGTCTCGACAGGTTCATCACAACAGGTTATGAGCCCGGGCGCGACCATGATCCGGACACCGTTTTCGACAACTATCAAGAGATAATAGTGGAATCGCGAACCTTCATACGAGCGAGGCCGCAGGGTCCCGGATGCGTTACGAAATCATCCGGGATCAGGACACCCTACGGACTCAGGACAACGATTCCACGATGCAAAGGACTGAGACTCCTCCTCTCGACAAAATCTCACTGTACCGCTTAGAGGACTGCAATGGCTGCAATGGCCGCAATGGCCACAATGGCTACGATGGCCGCATTGTTCAGTTTTACGGGTATACGAGATTACAGCAACCGAACGATACGTCGACAGGACACGTTCGGGACGAGCACGGAGAGCAGTTTGGCAGGAGTTTGGGTCAACATCATGTCAACACCCTTGGAGGACATCGTGTCAACACCCTCGGAGAACATTGTTTCAACACCCTCGGAGGAGCTCGGATTAACACCCTCGGAGGAGTTTGGGTCGAGATCGGCATCAGCAGATGAGTTCGTGTCAACATCGGCATCATTAGGATGTGTTCGAAGCGATTTCGTAACAGGTCAACCGGTAGCCAGCCAAGCAGATTGACATACAGTATGGTTTGGATAGTGTATAAGAAGTGGGCGGGTAATGGACCGCGGATACTTGGGAGATGTCAGCAGATCGAAGCCCCCTGGGAGCGCAGCGGTTGGTCCGCTACAGTGCGCTGGGTATAGAATGTGCGCAACCCGAGAGACCGGCGGTGGCAATTGTGGCCATGAATCCAAGATGTCTGTGGACTCCTCTACTGTGAGGACGAGGAAGCTTTGTTAGCTGTACAGTGTGTATTGTACCTTCACCCTAAACCTTCAATGACGACAACCCCTCCTCCAGCCGAGAGGCTGAGTACAGGGATCCACGATCTACGGGAATGAGTTTCCTAGGGCTAGCCAAGGAAGAACGACCTTCGGAGAAGCGTCTCCAATTCGAATTGCAGCTATGGAGAAGCATCTCCAATTTCGACACCAACACCAACACCAACACCAGCACCAACACCAACACCAACACCAGCACCAACACCAACACCAACACCAACACATATTCGATATCGAGCATCCGCCACCGTACAACACCTTATCAGCACTTGCGTTTAAAAAGGAATGACGATCAACACTTCCACTACGTTTGTGGAGCGGAAGTTAACATCGCCACGGAGAAGAGTCTCCAATTTCGACGCGCCACTGTACAACAGGTCATTCCAATTTCGACACGATACCGACAGACACACCTTCGCATACGCACGCATATACTCGACAACTCGAGCATCCGCCACCGTACTACAGCTTATGAGCACTTGCGTTCAAACAGAAACAACGATCAACACTTCCACTTCGTTTGTCGAGTGGAAGTCAACATTGCCACGGAGAAGCGTCTCCAATTTCGACTCGTCACCGTACAACCAGCTATGAGCCTTTGCGTTTAAAAGCGAAACGAGGATCTTGGTATCGTTTGTCGAGCGGAAGTCAACATCGCCATGGAGAAGCATCTCCAATTTCGACGCCGACAGCAAAACCCATGATTGGGACCGAGAGGGTACGTACGTGAAACAACAGGGCTCCAGCTGGTTGGATTTGTACTTTCGATACAGTTCTTCAATGCAATACCGATCACGATACAACAGGACTGTGTGTCACATTCGGAGGAGCGGCTGACTGGAAGTCATGACAGTTGAAGCCGACAGCACAATCAACTACCGAGTTTAGGCATAGGCCCATGATTGACGCCTCCAATGGCATGAGCGGTCATTTGGGAGGAGCTCAGGACATGGAATGGTTTGGCTTCTGTCTTCTGTTTGTTTTCTGTCTGTTTTTCAATGGCTTAGTGTTTGACGGACGTGATAACGCCCTGGAGGAGTGTTAGACCGAGTCTTTGTAGAGTACATCATCACGTGGCTGTGGGTTAGGGCTGGCAGCTAGTATATAGGCTACGTGTCATCTTAGACTTAGACTTAATCAATCAATCGTCTCGACAGGTTCGTCACAACACAATTAGCCTGAAGCAAACGGAGTTCTGCTTGAAGCAATTTGCCACAAGGATGGGGCAGGCCAACTATAGTGCGTTCAACAAGTGGAGGAAAGTATGGGTGGCGGGGTTTCTCGAGAAGAACCATTGGTCCAGTATCGGGAGGCAGAACCAATCGAAACAAGTTCGAGATGGACCCCATCATTGGGAGACGGCGGTTGCAGATATTTTGGCGACATTCAGGACATGGCTGCCATTGGTTAATTTCAATACAGCTGAATAGATCTGCTGGCAGCGGGTGGAGATGTTTTTAAAGAAATGAGCAAGCAAAATTTCAGAGGCAAGGAAAAAGAGAAGCCGAGGTAACAATCGGCCGGCAACAGATTTGGGACAGCGCGCGGGGCAAAACGCAAGAAGTAACCTCCCAGAGTTGCCAAATACAATGTTTATGGTTATGATTAGCTGGGTGTCCAATGGCAAGGATATGGTTCTAGCCCCCAGACATCTACAAGCCTCATTCACAGATGTGAGGCACTGGGAGCAGTTGGTTGATTTGATCAACAAAAATGGCGGCCCGAAAGAGCCATACTTTCTCAAATTGATGTTCAAGTGCACCTTGGAGCAGGACGAATTGGAAGAAGAGTATATGGGAATATAGACAGATGGGCAAATGATCAATGACTGCATATATGGCCAGATTTCGCACAGCTGTCGCCTTTCAAATGCTTTGAAGTTGGAACTTGGACATAATGTAAAGATATTAGTAGTAGAAATGATGAGAGCGACAGGGAAGGAGATTACGGAGCACATCATTAGGCCGACAAAGGTAATCCCACTAGCCGTGTTAAGGCTCGACATCAGAAACTGCTAATCATTATATAGACTTTGGAAGGATCTGAATAGAGTGGAAGAGAGGGAGAAGAGAAGGGAGAGGAGGATGGTGGGCAAGAGAATGACACTTGTATTAATGTAAGTTCTGATTGAAAGAATGGAATTGATTATATTCCATCCACATGTATTCGTACAAATGGTTGGTTCGCTGTGAAATACCTACCATTGAGATCAACATCCGGAGCGCCTGAATATGAACATATCTACCCGGCTTACATCCGAGCAACTGAAAGAAATCATTGAGGACAAAAAGAACACGGACAAAAGTGCACGGGAGGTTCAGGAGCAAGTGGAGGATGGTGAGGAGGTCCTAGATCCAGGAAGCACAAGCTCAGTACTGAATACGGTTCTCAATACACTCACAACAAATTTGAACACAACTGTGTTGATGAAGCAGTCAGGCTGCTGAATGCGCGTCCTATTCACCAATCACCAGATGACTGTGTTCCAGGCTGCAGGTATTCAATTCCAGATCTGGCCAGAACTCAGTTTTTGCGGCACCAGGTGTGGGCCATCTGGTTCATCGTGAGGAGATGGGTTTGGGAGGCTGATATACCAGGAGCACTGGTGGCAGATGAAATGGGTCTTAGAAAGACTATAACATCGGTTGCTGCCGCAATGCTTTCCAAATTGGTCGCCTAGAAAATTATAATCGGGTTGCCACTGTCCATTATATGGCGGAATACCCTTAATGAGTGGGTGATTTTCGCGCACAAAGGCTTTCCCGGCATTGTCGGTGAAGAACGAGAGGGGTATCCACTCCAGTGATTGAATTCTGTGCCCCGCCGCCTGTTGGAGATCCAGTCAGCACCACCCCATGGCTATCCAGCACTAATCTCAGCCCATGAACCAATCCTGGTGATAACAATGCCCGAAGTGGCTGAGACTTTCAAAAGTGCTATCAACAAGATGACACTTGGAACCGATTTCAAAGTCATCAACTTGTTGTACGCCGAAAATGCAAATCTCAGCCATGAGGATCTGTACACCAGCATTGATGACCCAGAAAACTGATGGAATATCCAACTTGTGTCGTATGATACCTTACCATCCAGAGTGAAACCATCAAGTAACAGCCAACTCTCTTACTTCTCAAGGAGTTTTGGGATGTTTGATGAGTCCCATCGGTATAAGACTAAAAACAGTATGGGCTGGCAAATTGCGATGAATGGGAGAATTGGATTCAAACTTCAAGTCACAGCTACACCTGGATTCCATTCACTCTATAACTGGTGTTTTCAGATAATGTGGCTATTTTCAGCATCAGCAAAATGAAAATCAGTTCGGAAGCCATACGCAAACCTCCTAGACACTCCGGTAGACCTCACCAGTGCTCCTAAGTAATTCCAGATGCTTCCAGGCCCCCCTGGAGCTAAGCAAAGTGCTCTCAGACTCTGCCAGAGCATTCTCAGGTGCTCCTGAAAGCACCTGCAGTTATGGAGGTGCATATAGGATGCTACGAGTTTTGACTTATAGAATATTCATATTTTGGAGCAGCTGAGACCTCAGCGCGGGTCTGCTGGACTTATTGCCGTATTCTCACAGAAGTGGTTCTTAGGGTTCCATGACCACAATGCATTTCGTGTATCAGATTCATCTTTGTTACAGTCACAAGATTCACTACATCATAACATGGCATGTATTATCTATTCACGTCTCTCTATATATATACATATGGCCAATCTGGCTGCAGACAGTACTGGAGCGTAATTGCAGGAGCACCTGGAGATGCTCATTGAGAGAACTTAGAGATGGACTTGGAGGCCGTGATCGTGTGAACTGGGAGATGTACTTGGAGGCCGCGATCGAGTGAACTCAGAGATGCACTTGGAGCCTGTGATCGAGTGGGTTTGGAAATGCATTTGGAGGTCGAGATCGAGTAACTCAGAGATGCACTTGGAGGCCGAGATCAAGTCGAACTCAGAGATGCACTTGGAGGCCATGATCGAGCGAGTTTGGAGATGCACTTGGAGGCTCTGATCGAGCAAGTTTGGAGATGCGGTTGGAGGCCGCGATCGAGCGAGTTTGGTGATGCACTTCGAGGCCGTGATGGTGCGAACTTGGAGGCCATAATCATTAGAGTTTAGAGATACAGTTGGAGGCGGTGATCCAGCGAGTTTGGAGATGCACTTCGAGGCCATGATCGAGTGAGATTGGAGGAGTACCAGGAGGCGGTCAATCTGGTGCTGTTAGTTCGGGAGGGAGGCGCGACAGGAGCTGAGACTTTATTCATTGGTTAACTCGCAGTTGTGCCATTGTAGAGAATTGAGTACAACATGGTCGGCCGAGGGATGAGCGACTGCCTGGGAGCGGGAGACAGTCGATCTTGGGATGATGCTGTCCGCGGTGTATGCAGTACTCAAGTGTATGCTGTACTCGGTGTTAACTGTTGATTATTGCATGGAGAGATAGAGCGGGATGACTTAACTTCGTGTTCTTAGGTGATGGTAGAATTGAGAACAAGAAAGAGAGAGATGAGCAGGTACAAGGGAAATCATCATGAGAAACTGGGACTTAAGAGAATTCGGTATGCGAGTCAATTTACCATCCCCGATTCAGCTGGGACGAGTCCCGATCCGGTGTGTAATAACACCGATATGTGGTCATCCCAACCCAATCAGGCAAGTTGTACCCCTGATTATTCATATCCGCTTGTATTCTCATCGTTCTCATCTTCATCACCCATCTCTCCCTTCCTTGTCCACAACTCTACTATCATCGCAGAACACAAAGTTAAGTCATCCCTCTCTATCTCGCCATGTCATGATCATGAGTTGACACCGAGTATAGCATACACCGAGTACAGCATACACTGAGTACTGTTACTGGGGTACTTAGATGCCTAGTTTGGTACTAGTACAGCCTTAGATCCTATTTTGTTGTTCTTAAGGATTAAGCCTTATGCTTATTTGGTCACTTCCTTTTCCGGGCCCTCTTAGAAATCTTATTCATTTGATTCAAGGGTTTCCTTAGAATAGCTTTTCCTGGACTATCACTTCTAACTAACTCTGCCAATACTGATCTAGCAATATCCCTTGGAGTTGAGGATATTTCCCGTGTAGAATTCTTGTGTGTAGGTTGTGGCTCGTGGTGATAGGCTCATCCTCGAGAATATAGATTATCGATATAAATCTTTAATCCACTATCAAGTCCTATAATTCCGGATATCCACCAGACACAATTCGCCACAACTAAGTACTGGTTTTCTCTGGCAACATACATAATCTTTTCGAGAGCATATACTATGACATTGGAGTCGCATTCAAATTTTATGGTCATTCCTTCGATAAGGAATACTCGAGGGTATGGTGCTGCCGTACTAAGCTAGTATATTATGTATATAATAATAGGTATAGGTATCATAAAAACTCAATAATAAATAAACGTCTTCTTTCACTGGTAGGTTTCTGACTGTTTGCTGCTAGAGCTTGTTCTCTTCATTGTCGGGGACAATGTGGTCTTTTTTATAGTCATGTTCGAGGGTCTGTATTCTTATCGCCCATACTTCCATGATATGATTCCGCTTAATCAATAATTGCAGTGTTATCGTTGCGTCTTACATTCTACTGAATACGCCCAATAATTGACTACCACGCTTCCCTTAGGTTATCGTGTTCCGATGATAAGGTTTTGAAGTATTACACTCCTGACCCTGGTCAGGCCTTCTATCATCGTAAATTATATCAATGTTGTATCAGACTATAAAATCAACTTTGATATCTCACCACTCATTTATTCGGTAGTTGGAACATTCACGACTGACACGTATCTCTGCGTTATCGCAGTTTAACTGTGCTTTGTCTTCTGAATGCATTATCGCAATATGTTTTAATAGCTCTTCACTATTAAACGCCTCGCCTGTAATTTGGCTTTTCGGGATTGCCTCCAAGATTTAATCAGCGACCAACTGATACTTCGCCAACGTAGATCTTGACACGTTCTTATGATGTTGCAATGCATACGGTCTTAACTCAATAAGACGGTTTGCATCAGGCCTCTTATCTTCAGGCAATGCCAATAGTCCCTCAAACACTACATGCTTACGTATCAACCTTCCGTATACCGTGGAGTGCCGCAGTTGTTTTCACCACTTAGTGCATGAGCTGCAGATCCCTCTTACTCGTATATTGCAATAACATCTGCTGCAGATATAATTCTGTGTAATCGCAACTTAACATTGTATTGTCCCGCTAGCTAGAGTTTGATAATCGTGGCCAAGAATCATGTCCATCTGAAGATGGTTTTCCACACCCAGATAAGGCAACATGACTGCATCACCATGATTGAATCCGCCAGTGTCAGCATATGATCACTGCTTGATCGACTTGGGACTCGAATGTAATCCCGCTAAAGATCATTCAACTGACAAACATAACGTCGTATTTGAAGGTAGGTGTTTTGCATCCCATAGGTACCCCTATGACATGTACCTTCTTCGATCTGTTATTTATCATTATCTCTGTTAGGGGAGAACCCCTAACAAGTACAGCATACACCGAGTACAGCATACACCGAGTACAGCATACACCGAGTACAGTATACACCGAGTACAGCATACACCGAGTACAGCATACACCGAGTACAGCATACACTGAGTACAGCATACACCGAGTACAGCATCCACCCAAGATTGTTTGTCTTCCCTTCATTCTCATGATTACGAGCTGACCTCTGAATGTAGCTTCAGATTCCGGCGTGCCTCCCTACACGATCGACCGCCATCAGCCAGCTCTCCATGAGAGCTCAAAGGTAAAGTCACCTTGTCACATTCCCACGGTTGCGAATTAACTAACTGATGAATCAAGTCTCAGCACCCGGCGCGCCGTCCATCGACTGCCTCCCAGTACTCGTCCAAACTCGCTCGATTACGGCCTCCAAACTCGCTCGATTACGGCCTCCAAACTCGCTCAATCGCGGCCTCCAGGTCTATCTCCAGACTCGCTCGATTACGGCTTCCAAGTTTGCACTCTCATGGCCTCGAAGTGCATATCTCCAAACTCACTCAATCACGGCCTCCAAGTGCATCTCCAAACTCGCTCGATCACGGCCTCCATGTGCATCTCCAAACTCGCACGCGCACGGCCTCCAACTGCATCTCCAAACTCGCTCAATCGCGGCCTCCAAGTGCATCTCCAAACTCGCTCGATCACGGCCTCCTAGTGCATGTCCAAACTCGCTCGATCACGGCCTCCAAGTGCATCTCTAAACTCGTTCGATTACAGCCTCCAAGTGCATCTCTGAGTTCACTCGATCATGGCCTTCCAGTGCTTCTCCAAACTCGCTCGATCATGGCCTCCACGTGCATCTCTAAATTCACACAATAACCACCTCCAAGTGTATCTCTGAGTTCACTCGATCGTCATTTTCATGCGCACCTCGAATTGCTCTCAAGCACGGCCTGCAGCCAGTCCAAATATACCTTGTGCAGGTGGGTAGCTATATAGATACATAGATACATAGATGAGAATACAAACTGAATACAGTAGCTATGATTTCCAGGCACACCAGCAGCGTTCCCAAGGAAGATGTTGTTTTTCCCAGACTGCTCTACTGTGCTTCGAGGTGCTCCCAGACATGCCGCCGGTGCACCCAGGTTTGTTGCCGGCGCTCCCAGGTGTGTCGCCGGCGCTCCCAGGTGCTTCCAGGCTTGTCGTCAGCATTCCCAGGCTTGTCGCCGGCCCTCCCAGTTACTCTGAAGGCCGGCAGGAATGCCCTCCTAGGGTCTGATACTCTCCTGAAATTGATGCATCTAAGTTTACACTCCACATCCTCTCACACACTCCAGGAGGCTTCTAGTGACTAAAATTCATTTTGCTGATGAGGTGCGCCTGAAGATCCACAAGATGATACTTTGATGGAAAAGCATGGTGTTGAGGCATTGTATTCCGCTGTGAAGAGTTTGATGCATGCTATCCGGACTGCAGACGAAGAGGCTCAACAGGATACGGCGCACCGGATGATTCTGATTGCAAAGCCATGGACGATCAGGCGGTGGTCAGAATCGAAACTCGCCAATGGAAAACCACTCTTTCAGATACCAACGGAGAATGCACACCCTGTTGATGTTGAGTGGACTGAGGCAGAGCAAGCACATCTGAAGACCCTGGTGGTGAGGTACACTTCGTGGGGTGCTTCAGGAGGATGGTGGGTTCCTAGATTGCGGCTAGTATGTTTCTCATTAGTGTTGGGAGACACCGAGGACCGTAACGATGTTTCTGGGCAATGGCACGATGAATGACCACTCTATTCTTGGGTGGAATCTCAGATTTTCCGATGGGTGAGGGAGACATTTTTGCCAATGCTTGTCAAGGAACCTGCAGAGTATCCCGAACCTGACTAAGACGATGCATCAAGTGAGATGCTCCTTCCAGAAGACAGTAATCAAAATGCTACGCCCAGTGCACCTCCTCCACACATGGCAGTGCTATTTTCTCCTCTTCCTGACCAAGTTTGTGATTTGAAGTGGTGGCTAACGAAGTGTTTTGCAGATAATGTGGATATATTCCACATGTATACCGAAATGGGAAATGATGAACACACAGAAATGCAGCTCAAATTCCAGAATTCACGAGATCCCTCGGTATTCATAACGACACCCAAAGTGGGCGGGATACGCCTAAATCTCACTGCTGCTAATCATGCAGTAATAACTAAGAAATGTTGGGTATTGAATGAGCAGCAGCAGGCATTTGCACAAGTTGTCCGGCTAGGGCAAAACTGAGTACCACACACATGGTTACTGAATATGGGTCCTGGTGGCTACGATAACCGCGCTAGTGATCTCCACCAACACTCTGGAGTTGCGCAAATAACAGTCCTGCATGGCTTGATGTGTCGACCGAACATCAAGATATCGATGATATACCGGATTCCGGAGGCTCGTGAGGACCATACGAAGTGGCTGATAGAGAATGGAGACACGTTGCAGTCTGATGAACCATTAATCTTAGAGTGTCAGATGCTTCATGAAGGTATGCCTCTTTAGACATTCAAGCAACATAGTCTTCTTAACTGATACAAATTGTCAAAAAAGTCGTGTCTAAGAGACACTAAACTAGAGAAATGAATCCTTTCTGTCTTCAATGTTGAAGTCAATCAAAGTTCTGATGTTGGAATTGTTGTATCTTGAATTCGAAATGGCTAGAGTGGGATTTCATTGGCATCCATGTGTATTATTAATGAGCATATGAGATAAAGTGAATTGATACGCGAGATTAGAAGGTCCTCCAGCTAACCTATTGCATGATAAATGGCATGATCACTGGCATGAGTCGAATTTTGAGAATGATGCACCACAGGGCTTCAAGCAATTGTCAGTCATGAATTTGAGGTGCACCGGAAGCCTGTACCCACGTACGTATTTCGAATGAAAAACCAAAATTCGTCGATTTTGCAGGTGCACTAGAGTCTCTTCGGCACATGTCATATGATTCGTTATGACAGATCGAGCACTGCATATCTGCCAATCACATTTGGCAATAAGACTGTCTAGGTGATATTGAAGTACTTATGGCTGAGTGTGAGACACGGCTTGCTAATATATCGCAAAACGGGAGCTTTTACACACATATTGTCGAAGTTCAGGTGCACCGGAACTTCAACCACAGGCCAGCAAATGCTGCAGCTCTGCCACAAATATCTTGACACAGGTACTGAATATCACTTAAAGTGTCGTTATGCCAAATGAGATTGGCGAATATGCAGTGCTGGATCTGTCATGAAGATATGCCCTAGATTCTCCGGTGCTCCGGAGAGTCCTGAGCACATATTTTAATGACCAATCGATCACTGCATATTCGCCAATCCCATTTCGCATAAAGACACTCTCAGTGATATCCAGTACCTGTGTCAGAATATTCGTGGCAGAGCCGCAGCATTTGCTGGCCTATGGTTGAAATTCCGGTGCTCCAGAGAATCCTGGGCATATCTTTGTGACAGATCCAGCACTGCATATTCGCCATTCCCATTGGCCAATCAAACCAGGCTAGGCCATATTGCGAACTTGTGTCAAAATGTGAGAGATACGCTCACTTATTCGTGGCAAAGCCGAAGCTTTTGTTGGCATATCATTGAAGTTCTGGCTCGCCTCAGATCCATATCCCAGAGAGTCACAACCTGAAACACGGCTCGGGTATTCTTGGCTCAAATGCCCTGTTTCACTGCCCAGGTTTTCCTGGCCTATCATTAATGATCATTCACAACTGAGATCTTCAATCCTATCCAGAATGAGCTTCTTGGAGATGTATGAAATCAACTTTGACAAGCTGCAAGTCATTATGAATGTTACCATTCCAGCCCAGGCACACCTCAAAAGCGACAAAAAAGCTACCAATGCGCATGTACTTGCAGTTCGTAGTGCACTTTGTATATTTTTGGTTTCTTCATTCTCATCATGTTTTCTTCGACTTTGAATTAGTCGACCCAGTGCACACAGATCTATCAAGACAACTTCGCCTTTAGGTGCAGGTGGCTCATCCCGCTCCACGCCTGCTGAGATATGAACCTATGCTTGATTAGTCTGTTGAAGGCCGCCGCGTACATGCCTTGAACTGTCAGCTCCGTGTCAACTGTCCATTTGAGGAAGGTTGCCACTGCACAACTAAACCATAAATGCACAAGCACGGCCAATTCCTAACCCCACTTAACTCGATATTGACTATGAAGGATGTTTGGACCTCTGCTTCCAAATCCTAAAAGAGCTTCTGCGAGTTCGGGCTCTGTCAAAAGAGCTGTGGAAGCATAACAGTGAGAATCTCAAAAGAGCTGTGGAAGCATAAAAGTGAGAATCTCAAAAGACTGATTCTGCTCAGCGACTCTGCAAGATGGCCGGCAACTCCCACTAACCCATGTACCGCACTTACTCAAAAAGGCCTGAGTTCTCCAATCTTTGAATCAAGACTTAACTGTATTCTGACTCAATGGATGTTTGTGCAAGCAAAACTCATATCCGAAAACAGATTATGTCAACCGAAATCCATCAAGAGAAGCTCCAATAGAGAGCATCTTGAAACCTCGAGTTATGAGAAGACAGCTACGAATAGTGCGATTCACTGTCAGAGTAACGCGAGCCTGCAATCCTCAGCCATTCAATCCAAGCATAACCATTTCAACTTTGGTGCACCTCAATTCCCCGGAACTGCATGCATGCAACCATTATTCCTCTGCCCGCCGCGACATGAAGTCTCACTATACTCATACCATTTTACAATATAGCATTCAACCCCAATATATATTTGAAGTCAACATTGTAGTTGTAAGATTCATAATGAATGTGTGATTTAACGGTATTCGATTTACTAGATATCAGGCAAACATTTAGATTGTGAGGGAGCCTTTATGACCCATTTGTTAGCAATCTTGGCATTTATGAGTGCTTGAATCAATAAGATAACCCCTGAATCATCGTACAATACCATTCTTTCTCTACGCCTGGATCTCTTCTTTGTGTACCAAATTCTCTCCCTTTTCCATCAACTACTGCAATATTGTTGTGAAGACCATTCTGCAGACACAGCCAACATGTACGCATGAAAGAGAAGTTATGCTTACGATATTGCCTTATCGACTGCTAACTTAGCTGCAGCATCCTAATACAATAGAATATCATGAAAATCTATGTGTCCTTCTGGCAGATATACCACATATGGAGATTCATAATTCTCCTCGCTTGATAACAAACTCCAGTATTGAACCCTTGCAACTCAGCTGTCACTCACAAGGTCCCAACCAAATCTGTCGAGTGCTGCAGATTCGCCATGCTGCATGAATTGCTATGCTATGTGGTCAGCGCAAATACTCGAACATTCACACATAATGACTACGTTTAGAGGAGTCATATGCAGGGGTTCATGTTTTCATTCCGGTTCTCAGTGCTCAATTTGTGGCCAGCACGAAGCGTTAGTTGATGTCGCGTGTTATCTTCCGGAGTGTCTGGTTCCATTCTCTATCTGTGTTGGCTTTAGCCAACCTCTAATTCTTGCATCTGTACAGAGTGCTCATATGAGTTACTAACATTAGGCATCAGGAATCCATGTATTCCGGCACACCTGACAAGGAATCCATCCATTCTGGCGCACCAGACAATATCCGAAATCGCAATATGGACTGCCATCCTGGATATAAATATAAACCGTTGAAGTCATCTCTCCAGAACCCTTTCTAGGTGAGACTCGAATTGAATCCTCGTCGACTATGTGCAAATTCTTGCACCATTTATCCCGTTATTGTATTGCACTTAATCTTATATTTTCTGATTTTACATTCTCTCCCACAGTCTCCAATTGTAGATCTTTGTTACCGCAAATGGAACCTATGCCCAGCCAGGTGTGGAATCACTTTGCACAGAAGAATCAAGAACCACACCTCGACAGAGCACTCCCTTTCAAGAAAGAAGGCAATCGACATTCTCTATCATATGGTTGCCTTCCAATTATCTGCCTTCATGTAACGTATTGTGGATGACTAATATCCCCCATTGCATTAATGAATCAGGATGACGAGACCGATCAGGAGATCGGTGATCACAAAAGTGAGGACACTGGAGCTTCTACTTTATCATCCAACCTCGAAGATGACGATTTGGATGATCAACTGAAGGTCCTTTATCTAGGTCAGGTGCGCCGCGACAAGTCATTACACACTTCAGGGGTTCCACTGCCAAAGAAACGGAGCCCTACCGATACTGTCATTGCATGCCCTCCGTGTTCAAATTCCCGAAATGTACCTTCAGCAATAGCACCACCAGTGCTCGAACTCCAAAAGTCAGCCGTCCTTAACAAATTTTCCAAGTCAAACCGTGCACGATCCGGCGGGGCACTGATGCTTCCGAACAAGTCTAGTTCAGACCACAATGTTCCACAGCCAAAGGCGAGTAGTGATCAGAACGTTCCCCATCACCAAAGGCTACTTTTGAGATACCGAAATGGTTCATGGAGGCAATCATATTCATGAAGACTCCTTTGCCAATCTCATCCCACCACCAGTACTTGATGGTTGAAGAAGCTTGGAAACTAGCAATTGAAGCCCAGGATCGTCAGTGGGGATCAGCAGGTGGACCTGTAGGTACACCATCTTTGTGTGCATTGCCCGGTGGTCCATCTCTCAAAATAGATCCGCAAACATGAGAAGCTGTAACTCTTGAATTCTGTTCAATGCTTCTCTATCAGACTTACGGATATTGACTACCCCCGAAAATATACATAGTTGAAACTGAGGATTAGTACCATCCGAGGACAGGTGGCAGATGGGGCGTGTCGAACTGTTGTTTGTAGTTACCAGTTGGATGTGGGCTCTGAGACTGAGCTTCAGATCAAGGTTAAGGAGCTCCTGTTTGATGATGTTTACCTCTCCAAGGTGGTCAATCATAAGAAGACTTGGTTTACGCGAATGGAAGTGTTTCATCTCATTTACTACCAATTTTTCTTCACCACCAATAGCTTGGGACGCCAGCCAACAACATCACAGTATTTCCAACCTCTTGCTCCTTAGACTTTAGCTCTGGCAGCCATAGCTATTCCTTGTGCGCTGGGTAAATATACCAGTGGAAAGAAGGCCACGGTTATGTTTTCTCAAGATGAATATCGAGGTACATTTGGCCCATCCCCTGTGATCAATTTTCGTCTAGAAGCCACTACACGATCAATTGCACATCAGTGGCTGCATCACACCCCCACCCCCACCCTGCGGCGTAACTCCACTACAATAGGCGCTCCACAATTCTCGTCAGAGCTCCTCAGCCTAGATTGAACCTCTTCTATTTCATTCCGCAATGATTTCCTCCTCTCAGCCCTCCTCAATTCCATTGCGCACTCTAGACCCCGCCCCATATCCGGGCTCCTCAGCCCGGGATGGGAGCTCCTCAATTCCCTCTGGTGCTCCTATAATGCATTCTACTATCCTTACCCCACCTCTTTTGAGTGCTCCTCCTGTGGGATAAGCACTCCTCAATCCCATCGGTGCTCCGCAGCCTCGATTGGCTCTCGTCCATTTCATTCCACACTCCTACACCTTCCTCTTTCGGCACACCTCAATTTCATTCTATACTCCTTAATCCTTCCTATTTTGGCGCTCCTCAGCTTAAACTTGACGCTCCCTCTTTTTCATTCCGTGCATCTCCAACACCTTTTGTGGTACTCCTCTTTTCCACACAACACTCCCCATCTGGCGCTCCTCTTTTCCCCTGTTAGTTGTTCCCATTGTTCATCCGAATGTATCATATTGCCTCTCATACCCCCATTTAGATTCGCAGCTAACTAAAATCTCATTACACCTGTATTATATATCACAAATCGAGCCATACGACATTGGAATTCCATTTCATCTACTCGCCAGGAACGAATATTCGGCAAATACAAGGAGCACCTCCAGCTTCTTTGCACCATTGATGAATTGTGTGTTCCTGCTTTCGTGGGCCCTGCTGAGATGGGAGATGGAGTGCATGACATCGACAGTATGATTGATTAATATTTTTCAATCGGTTAGTTGGGTTATAGTTTCGGTGTACCTGCGTATATATTTGAATCTCTAGCCTTTTTCTTTCGTTTCCTTAATGTAGCATGGCATAAAATACAACGTTGAAGAAGATGATGGCTAGTATGATTCAGAAGTGATAATGACCAATAATCTATGCATCATATTCAATGTTGAGGGAAGTCGATTGCTCATGTACATCCGAAGAGTCTCAGATAACGCCTGCAGGCCTCTGAATGAATATCCATAAGATCCTAGGCATCTCTCAGAGTTTGTTTGTGACTCCCGGCGATACTCCCAGGTGCACCCAAAGTTCTCTCGGGCACTCCGACGTGCTCTCAAACATATCACAATTACTCCCATCGTACGCGTGTATTAGTCATCAGATACCCCAGTTACTCTGACGGCCGGCCGGAATACCCTCCTAGGGTCTGATACTCTCCTGAAATTGACGCTTCTAAGTTTACACTCCACATCCTCTGAGACATTCTTGCGGAGACTAAAATACATTTTGCTGATGAGGAAATGAACCATCCAAAGATGGGTATACACCCTTCCCACAGATCAAATCGCAACTTTCGGTACCAATGGCAGATTCTCAACCACTACTAGCCTATCCATGTCCTTCAGATTCAGTGCCATCCCCTCTGGCAGCTGGCTAAAGAAGGCCACTGGACCCACAAAATCCAGGAGACACTGCAGTCATATTGACCAAACATTCAAATTCAACTCAACGCATCGGCAAAGGTGCAAATCGACTACAGACTGTGCTACGCACACACGCGCAGCTTATACCAAGCTCCCCGTGGACCCCGGCACAACACGCAGTCTATAGTCGTCTAAAGTCAATTCATCGAGATGTGGGCGTGGGCCTACGGAACTATATACAGCTGGCGGCCGGAGATGGACCTATACCAGTCTTAACTGCAATACCGGTACTGGACACTATCGCTGAGAGGCCGCTTGAGAGCCTGCTTGAGAGCCTACTTGAGAGCCTACTTGAAAGCCTGCTTGCGAGCCTTCTTGAGAGAGCCTCCCATCAGGAGGAGTAGAGTTTTCCACAAGAAGCTTTTGGCCGATGGAAAACCCTGAGTTTGTGGAAGCTTTGGCTAATAGAAGGCTCTAAGTCTGTGGAAGCTTTGGCAACTAGAAGGCCCTAAGTCTGTGGAAGCTTTGGCTACTAGAAGGCTCAAAGTCTGTGGAAGCTTTGATACTAACATTGAGGTAGCCAACCTACTCGTCTAAGTGCTTCTAGTACTATAATCACCATCGCCATCACCGATGCCATCATCATCACTTTAATCACCATCGCCATCATCACCATCGCTATAATCACCATCGCCATCATCACCATCGCTATAATCACCATCGCCATCATCGCCATTGCCATCATCCCCATCGCCATCATCACCATCACCATCATCACCATCGCCATCAGCACCATCGCCATCATCACCATTACCATCATCACCATCGCCATCATCACCATCGCCATCATCACCATCGCCATCATCACCATCGCCATCATCACCATCGCCATCATCACCATCGCCATCAGCACCATCGCCATCATCACCATCGCTATCATCACCAGCGCCGTCATCACCATCGCCATCATCACCATCAGCCTCGAATGCGCACACATACACTCACAGTTGGTGGGAAGCGAGCAGTAGATTCCACTGGAGAATCTGAGTCGGAGGTCTGCTCTCCCCAAGATCCAATTGTCTACCTGTCTTGCAGAATCTCAGGCTGCAATTGTCAACACCATGACAGTAAAGCATCGTAAGATCTCATCACAGTGGCCGCGCAAATATCAAGGTTCAGACTATGATATTGACCAACGCCATGATGTCGGCCTCCATAACCCGCCTCCCACCGCCCGCATCCCGCCTCCTGCCTCCCACCCCCTGACTCCCGGTTCCTGGCGCCTGCAACTCAGCAAGTCTCTGGATCGAGCATTCAGGAGCATATTCGGGAGGAGTAGAGTTTTCCACAGGAAGCTTTTGGCTGTTGGAAAACTGTGAGTCTGTGGAAGCTTTGCCTAATGGAAGGCTATAGGTCTGTGGAAGCTTTGGCTAGTAGAAGGCTCTAAGTCTGTAGAAGCTTTAATGCTGACGTTGACATAGCCAACATACTTGTCTAAGTAATTCTGATACTATGATCACTATAACTATCACCAACACCATCGCCATCGCCATCCCCATCGCCATCCCCATCCCCATCCCCATCACTATCGCCATCGCCATCGCCATCACAATCACAATCACAATCACAATCATCACCATCACCCCCGGACCGAATGTGCACACCACACATACACCCACAATCGATGGGAAGCGGGCAGCAAATTCCATTGCAGAATCTGAGTCGGAGATCTGCTCTCCCCAAGATCCAATTGTCTACCATTCCTGCAGTATCTGGGGCTGCAATTGTAAACACCATGACCGTGAGGCATCGTGAGATCTTGTCGTGGTGGCCACGCTAAAGATGAGGTTCAGACTACCATATCGACCAACGTTATGATTTTGGCCAACATATGCCACCTGCCACCTGCCACCTGCCACATGCCACATGCCGCCTGCCAAACACTGTCTGTCATACACCACTAGCCTCCGCCTCTCGGTGCCAGGCGTCTGCAACTCTTCAAGTCTCTGGATGGAGCATGCAGGAACATACATGGGAACATATAGTCAAGTGAGATTGGGAGTGTCTTCCCTCTTGAGAGTGTACTTGGGAGCGTAAAGTAAAGTAGGCTGGGAGTGTGCCATCGAGTGCAATTGGGAGTGTACTTGGAGAGCGTACTCGGGAGTATGCTTGAGAGCATCTTGAGAGCTTGCTTGGGAGCGTACAGTCAAGCAGGCGGGGAGTGTGCCATTGAGTGCAATTGGGAGCGTCCTGGAGAGCATGCTCTTGAGAACGTACTTGGAGGTGTACTTGGGAGCGTACTCAGAGTGTACTTGGGAGTGTCTTGAGAGCTTGCTTGGGAGTGTATAGTCCAGCAGGCAGGGAGTGTGTCATCGAGTGCAATTGGGAGTGTATTTGAGAGCGTGCTCGGGAGTATGCTTGAGAGCATCTTGAGAGCTTGCTTGGGAGCGTACAGTCAAGCAGGCTATGAGTGTGCCATCGAGTGCAATTGGGAGCGTCCTTGAGAGCATGCCCGGGAGTGTACTTAAGAAGGTACTCGGAGGTGTACTTGGGAGCGTACTCGGAGGTGTACTTGGATGCGTCTTGAGAGTTTACTTGAGAGCATAAGTCAAGCAGGCTGGGAGTGTACAATCGAGTGCAATCAGGAGTGTACTTCAGAGTGTACTTGGGAGTGTGCAATGAAGTGCATTTGGGAGTTTTATTGAATGCAGCATGATGTATAGTATCAAGCGCTCATAATCGCATGCGTATCATAGTCATCTAGTCAACTTGCAGGTCGATAGGACCTCATCGTGCCGCGCACCAAATATGCTATGGATCACCGGCCCATAGACAGCTTCTCTATGAGTTACGCGTTGCGTAAGGTCATTTTTCCCGGTGCAAATGCAATAGTGAGCAAGTGCCAATACCAGAGAATTTACCCCTCCGCTTTTGGAAGGATACAGGAAATATCCAACTAGGTAGGCTGCAATCGCCTAGACGAAAGGGCTTCATTGTCCGTAACGAGCGTCTTCCAATATACAACTTTCCACTTGTAGAGTATCTATATTGATTCTATAGATACCACCTTCATATACCCTCCGCTGATACAAGGAGCATCAGCGGAATGCGTGCCACTCAGTTCAACCTGCACTATATTCCATTGGCCAACTTCCAGTCCTTCGGCAGTTGTAATTACACTGCCCGGATGTTGTGCTGTACAGAAGACCAATTGTGTTGTACGCTACGCCTCGCAACAACTTTGTGAGATTCCAGGTAAATATACCACCGAAAGCTAATTTTGGGGACTGACAATCGGTACATCTTTTGATCATTCTCTGGCTACAGGATGGCCTACGGACGAGATGCGTTGATCGTTTCCCAGAGCAACAGTTTGAAACCCAAGCCATTTGTCTGTCTCCGAACCGGCTGCTTAGTTTTTCCAACACAGTTTTCTGTCAGAACCAAGCCAACTGTATCATAGTTAATATGAAATGCCTATGGTGGGCCGCACATCTATTTTGCATCCCCAGTAGCAGACACTGCTATGTCAATAATACTATCGACCTAGTCATGTTCAATTGTTCCAGGCCCAAACCACTGGAAGCTGAAGAAGACATGCAAACTGACGATGAGACTTCGGGGCCAGCGGAATACCGCAGAAACCAGATTGCTATAGTTGTCAACCACGAACACTATTAATGTGAAAAAGAGGCGGAGGTTGAGGAGGAGGACGACCATCAAGAGTAGGAACAGGTACAGATTAGGTATTTCATAACTCCGACCCTCACGCATTGTATGGCTCGATATATACACATACTTCCCGATATATCAAGCATCTGACTTGCCGATGATTCATAGCTCGATTTTTAAATAATACTTAATCGGAGGCATCAGTCCTGGCTCTTCTACAATTTAGATCTTGATATACTGAAAGTAATTGACCAGAGGCATCAGTCCTGGCTCTTCTATGATCCATAGCTCAATATGTAGCAAATACTTGACCAGAGGTATCATTCCTCCGACTCTCCCACTCTCCCTAGCATTATATATCAATAATTCCTTGCCCCGGGCATCAGGCCTCTGGCTCTCCTGCATCTCATAGAATCCAGCACAAAGTCTAGTCATTATGCACAATTAATATAATACTGTTCGCATCAATGCACAAGTCCATAGGACTTCATAGTGCCACTTGTCAATAGTGTTAGCACCGGGTCCGGGTAACCCGCCAGCGGTCCGGGTTTGAACCGGAAACACAGTTTGGCTCGGTTCCAGACCAGTCCAAAAACCCAACCCAGAGTTTCTTGGCGGGCCAAACCCGTACCCATACCCGTCTACCCGTGGGTTTTGCCGTATTTGGCTAGACCCATTGGTTCCAGTCTCCGGTTCTCCTTTTCGGGTTTTTCTAGTTATGGTCGCAGTCAGATACGTTACTGTTATGTGCAAAATATTAACTTTGGTACATCATTTTCTTTATTGGTTTCATTGGCAGCCTTTATAGTCAAAACAAGGAGAGACATGCTTCCTGCTACATTCTGAAGTTGAGTGTGATCAATTGTTGATCTTGCATCATTTGTAAGATTCGAGGTCCAGAATAGCCATATGGATTGTTAAGGCAGTCATTCAGCCGGAATTTGATCATTTTGCACATGCTACTGCGCCGACAACATTTAGAGAGCTGATGGAGATACATAATAGTGTCAGCGGAAAGTCGCAATGCCGCAAGGAACCTCCTGAGATAGAGTAGCCATATGTAAATAGCATGCCGCAAATGACCGTCTCACATATGCATATCGGCTCGTAAAACTAACGCAATACCCAATTCATCACCAATTAACAAATCGAAGCCTGTTAAACCCGTAAGCGTTTACACCTGCATATGTCCTCCATACCTATGTACTATACAGGAAATGAATTCAGGTAAACATATTGTATTGGCTTGTAGGTCATGTGTACACAACCTGCACAATATGTGATTACTGACGACATATCTCTGCAAAAAGTAGTTGGCGTATCTATTTCGATACGTGAAAGAATTTTTTTGATTTCACTGACTATATTGTAAGAAATGATAATTCATCTGCGCATGTGCAAGGGTCATACGGACCATATGAACGGTCCAAACTCCAAGCCAGGTTGATTGACAACTGATCAACACAATATCGTCCTGTCTTTTACGCATAGGTGAGAACGTGCAATCTAAACTAAAGATAAAATTTACTAACAAAGTTTCACTTAGTGATGACATACATGTCATAGAAGGAGCAGTCATTGCGCAATGCGAATCTGTATGAATGACCACTATCATGTTGCATTCATCCATACAACCAACTACGTTACTCCGCGTTTAGACCCGGTGCACATAGTGCGCATTGTGAAAATTGCTTATGGTACGTCATGGAAATCGAGCAGATCAAACTGGATATGGCAAACTGAGTATGTTGGGCTATATTAATGAAAAACTAGGTTATGGCTCTACATGCAGTGAATTGGCAGCTGAAAGCGCTGAAATGTCACTGCACTGATTTATCAATCGCTCAGAGAACTTCTGCATCCGTTGATCAGAAATTGATATGCCATAAAGCTTTTGCATGCAACTGAGTATTGGTACAAATTACTCATTGGCTGTCAATAATGACTATACGATTATTAAAGCAACATGGGAACAGCCCAATTATTACAATGAGCGTCAACCAAGCGTCAATGATTTTTGGATATGTAAGCAACTTAATTGGAAAGTGATTAGCTCGCTGCTATTCATAATCAACAGACTGGCAGCCTTTGTAGGCAAAAGAGACCGCGGCGCGGTAACAGCAACATTCTGATACTGAGCGTCAACGGAGCATCAACGATATTTTCTGTCGTAAGTAAGTTAATTGGAAACCGATTTGCTCGCTGTTATCCATAACCAAAGTATGGGCAGCCTTTATAACCAAAAGAGAAATCGACACGATTACAGCCACATTCTGAAAGTGAGCGTCAACGGAGCATCAACGGTTTTTGGTCTTGTAAGTAAGTCCATCGGGATGCCATTTGCTCGCTGGTATCCATAATCAACATATTGGCAGCCTTGATGGGCAAAAGAGAAAGCGACATGGTCCCATCCCCAGTCTGAAAATGAGCATCAACAGAGCATCAACAATTTTGGGTGTTGCATCTTGTATAATCCAAGGGCTGTGCTACGGCATTTATCCATAATTGAAGTATTGACAGCCTTTGTAGGCAATATCGTGTTTGTTGATACAGTTACACCTCGAAATAAGCGTCAACAAAGCGTCAACCCGGCATCAACAGACGGTCAACAGAGCATCAACACTGTGTCAACCGAGTGTCAACAGAGTGTCAACGCTTTTGGGTGTTGCATCATGTATATTCCAAGGGCTCTGCTACGGCATATGTCCATAATCAACGTATTGGCAGCCGTTCTGTGCAAATGCAATCGTGACATGGTCACAGCACCTGTCTGAAAATGAGTGTCAACAGAGCGTCAACGATTTTGTGTGTTGCATCTTGTATAATCCAAGGGCTGTGCTACGGCATTTACCCATAATCGAAGTATTGGCAGCCTTTATAGGCAATATGGTCTGTGTCAATGCCACTACACCTCAAGCATCAATGGAGCCTCCACAATGTTTGGTTTTGTAAATAAGGTAATTGGTCGGTGATTTGCTCGCTGCTATCCATAACCAATGTATTGCCATCCACTATGTGCAAAAGAGCAAGTGACACGGTCACGGCGCCATTCTGAGAATATCTGTCAATTCAGCATCAACTGAAGGTCATCAATTGCTGGTGATGCAGATCGGGTAATGAAGGCATCGAATGGATATTTAAGCTTATTATTAAACTATTGACCTCCTCCCTGGTCAAAAATACAAATCATTAAAAGAAAAACATGAATTGAAATATTGTCGATCTCGCAACAAGCAAAACATGCAAAATGTGATTACTGGATATCAAATAATCAATTTTGATTGAGACCTATAATCGAATAGCAAAGGCAAGCATGTTATATGAATTTACAGATGGACCCACTGTACAACCCGCTGAGAACCCGCCCAATTCAGACGGGTAGGGAGATGTCCATGGAACCGTACCGAAATCGACAGTTCGGGTGTATTGACGACTCGGACCGCCAATGTGGCTCCGGTTCGGTTCCGACCCGTACCCTGACCCGAAGTGACAGTCCAGACCCGTTGCTAACACTACTTGTCAAGTATGTTATGCACTACCGGCCCACAGACAGCTTCTCTATGTGTTGCATGTTGCATAAGGTCAGTTTTCCTGGTGAACATTTAGGTATGCAATTGTAACCTGTATGATCTCGATTTTTCACCAGGATTTTTGCTTGTAGAATGTGATTCGATTGTATCTCTGCTGTTTGGCCAGCTTCAACATTGGCAGATATGTAACCCTCAGAGTTCTATGAGCTCTGGAATTGACCCTGTAATGTTCCTGTTGACTATAATGCAATGTAACTTCTCCGATCCCATTGATGCCATGATAGATAGCCTTTGTGTTCTTCAATGACGAATTTTTGGGGCCCAGTTCAACTAACTTGGTGCTTGAAGTTTCCCCATGCTCATTGGCCTTCAGATTAATCATATAATCATCTCTGCTCCTGTTGACCTTATTTTGCATGTACTTTACAACTCAAGTCGCTTCTGCAATCTGTTGCTGTAACAGGCGATCAATTCCTGGCTAGATATGATAATGCATCTCTGGCCAATTCACCTCTTGAATCCAAATGAAGCTATTTCTATTGACATTTACCTCAATTCAATTGATTTATCAATACTCTTCACTGATATAATCAGTGCTCTAGAATCTATATGACATCTCATGTTTAGTTTGCTTATTGTGACATGTTGGAACAGGGTAATTCATAAAATCCCATATGCAAAACATATCCCAAATTCTAAGAGCATAAATAGTATCACAGCATACGTCCCTGTGTAGCCCTGTGTGAAAGTTTATTAGTCAATACAGTTCAAAACATAAATATCCGTATTATAGAGTACTCTAATCTTCACCAACATCCATCTTCGATATTTCCAACCCGGGACCGCTGGAAACCACCCTGTAACACTGCAGTGCAGAATATTCAAGTACCACGTGACTCGCCATACATTATTTTCGTTTACTTTGCATTAAAACATTAAAACCGTCCTTGATCATAAACATTACCCAGCTCTTTCCATGCCTTCGAGCCGCCGCTTTACGGACACCTCGCCCCCGGCCCCAACACCTCATACACGAGAAATCATCCTGCAGCAACTTTGGTTCATCCCCCTCCGTACACTCAAACTCATCATTCCCCTCAATACAATTCCCGTCCTCATATCCACCTACCCCTCATCAGCACCACAATATCTAAGAGGAAGGAGTGATCCATAGCATAGAGCAGACACACGAACCCCGACTGCGTGACGTTGATGGAGCCAACGTGGTTATCCGATATGGGACCGAAGTAGTGGTCGGTGCCGATTGTTACTTGTTGCGAATCCACTGCGGTGTGTTAGATGGAGATACGGTTGCGAGTAGAGGGGATTGAACCTTTGCCGTCGAATGCAGGGAGGGGGTAGAGGTCGACCTTGATCACCGTCTGGGCGCCGGTGAAGGTGGCGAGAATAGAGACAACAGCGGCAAAGAGAAAGAATTGCATCTTGGATAGTGTGTTGGGGGAATTCGTATTGAATGGAGTTGGATGGAGTTGGATGGAGTTTGAGCTGTGTAGGATGACGTTGAAAGAGATGGCGGTGGTCCAGGAGTTTATATGCTTTACATAGCATCGCAATTCTGCAAAAGCGGCAATTAAATGTATAATTTGATGGGTGAATACGTGAACTGTCGATCTCAGAGGCTAAGTCGTAAGGCATTAGATGACAGTGCAGGTTATCGATGGTACCTGTGAGCCTTGTCGAAAGCAGCATATTTCCCCGCTGAAAATAGGGTTGATCCTGCCCGTAATATGAAGTAGGCCGGTATCACATACATCTAAGCATGTGCCACAGACGTAATATAATTATATATGCCGCTGATTTCGAAACTCGTCGGTAGCCGATCTGTTGCACGCCATTGATCCGGTAGGTATTCCGACTTTGAAGTAATTGCATGTGGGCACGTAGCTGCGGTGTTGCGTTTCAACTGGATTCCAGTTGAAGAATCACCGAAATCACTATTCATCACTTGCGCCAAGTGCAGCCGGCGGGGTCGGGTAGATCCCGGTTTTAGCCCCGGGATCAACGCTGTCAACACACGCTAGCGGCAGCAACATGCCAGTGGGGCATTCAGGTAGCCGCGCATGAACCGAGCCAGACAATTTTGTGGCGTGCGCGCAAATAAAGAGCCGTGCACCTAACCCTCCGGTGTGTCAGTCCCGCTGTCCGGTCTACAATCCAGAAGCGTCTAATCATACTGGTGTGACCGACCGCGTTACATCCACCACCATCCGCAGCCAATTATCTAGCGGGGCGATAGCCCGCCAAACGAGGAACGTAGCGATGCTCACCGGACCGTAGTTAACGATTGTTCGGCTGCGAGGTTAGTAAAACCCCTTTCCCATCATGAACAGTACTGGATGGCTACTCCGAATGGTTACTTCTAATACAGAGACATTTCCAGAGTGTATATAAAGGACGTTGGGAAGTATAGGTAATCCCGGTGGTGGTGATAGTAATTCTTTATCTACGGCCACTCAACCTTTCATTTCCGATTATTGCCAACCTTTTAATTTAGTTTACCACCATCATTTCGTGGATGCTTGCCAAGATCAATAGGACATTCTGGGTTCCCTCCATCTGTCTCTTCTCTGTGATATTCGGTTTTCCGTTACTCCATGGCCACGTCGAGATTTCAAATCATTTTGCATATAAATTGTTACAGATATACATGAGCCGGAGCCTAGGGTTTGTGACTGCTCTTTTAGACTACACACTTTACTCTTTTATCTTGGACCTTTAGACCTGTACCTACCTAGTTATCACACCATAGTCAATGCACACGGTTCTCCCCATATCGTAACATAAATATCGGTAAATGTGACTGAGTATTAAACCATGAACCTAGGCGAAGTCTATTGTTAGCGTCTGTCATTATTGGCGTAGTACCGTTCCACAACGTCTAGAATGATGGCCACTTCGCATCGACATCGCTGAAGGGGGTTGCTTGCCTATTAATGCGGCTGAGCAGCCTTGTCACGTTGTTATTCCAGGCCTCCACCCCTAGAACCTTATCGTTGCAAATCACCCATCGCCTCTATTCAGAGTTTCCATCCAGCACAACTCCAGGGAGATATCGTCACCGGCTATTCTAGGCTCGCTGGGTAAGTAAGATATCAAGGGTAATCTTTTCCGCGTCTGAGACTACGGCTCTTCCTATGGAGCCAGGCGGTGGGGCTTATGGACGCTGGGGGTGCACCAAATATAATATTACTTGATCCGGCGGTTCAACACGGAGTCAGGGAGTTGTTGGCTTGGGCTGTTCGCTTTTTTTCGAAGACGCAGAGGGGTTAGCCGTAGGGAAACGACACAGGGGGTGGCTTACGTTTCTCCTAGGTTGGGATATTGTTAAGCATACTCCGGGTTTTCAGCATCCCCATGGAAGAGCTGCGAAATACAAAAGGAAGCATCTGCGTTAAGTAAGATGAGGTGGGTGATCTTTGGGAAGCAGAAGTTGGAGAGATTACTACTTGAGCTTAGTTGGTTCGTAGACAAGCTTCATGCCCTAGCTCCGACCTCCGGACAGCAGCTACATCAAGTCATGGTCTCGACTCAAACTGTGGAGGTGTCTGGAGCGTTACAGCTTCCGGAATCTGTTGTGAGTGATGAAGACAATAGTACGCATTTGGCGAGCACATCGATATCTCGAGTAGTGCAGTGTCATATGGAGCACCCCAGGTTGGAGTCAACTATTCGACGAACGAGATTAAAACATGCGTGCTAGCTGTGGGCTAAGGTAGACTATTAGCCATCGAATCGCAGATCGATCTCGGATCGAATTAAGCGAGGTAAGATGATGTCACACGCTAAATTACATAGAAAAACACCTTCGACAACCACACTCAACGCCTGGTTTTGCCAAGCTTTCCCCTTTTTGGGGGGGAGCGGGGTTTTACTTTGGCTTCACTCCATACCTTGTCTGTGTCCGCTTGCTTTTGCAAGTGTATCTCGTCGTTTTAAAGCTCTCTTTACCACTCAGCATCGACGTGACCGACTAGTAGTCTACCCAGCAACTCGCCGCACCATTCGACGTTTTACGCCAGTTATCGAAGCCTACAGTATGCCTATGGCTATACCAGTACGTGAGGTCCAGACATGGCCTATCAGCGCAGTATCAGTGAAGTTCCATCAAGCGGCTGCCTAAAAAACCCTATGAGATGTGAGTGCTGAGATACACGCTCCGTACAAGCTCTTCGAACCGACTACAATGGACAAGACCCGCTGCTCGGGCACCATGAGGATGAACTACAAGAGTGGCCTTACGATAACATCACCCTTCCACCCCCCCATTCCCACCAAGCCCGAGGATGGTCAGCGCGCCCAGTATGACCTAGGGAGTATTCATTTCTGGGCCTCCGAAAAAAGTTCACCTCACAAGAGCGGTTGGGGTATTCCACTGCAGTAACATCAATGAGACCCTGGACTGAGTGTGAGCAAGGACTTTGTAAGTGGTGGTTGTCAGATCATGGGATGTGCAGGTAATATCTAGGAAAGGGGGGCCAATTAACTTAAGGCAGTGGGGGGAAGGAGATAAGGACAGTACATTTGACCGAAAGGAGGGCTTGGTGGACACATCAGACTCACACCGCAGAGTATCGGGGAAAAATGGATAGCTTTGTCATACTCTAATTTGAGTGAATACAATATGAATCAAACAAACAAAAAATTAGATAGAAAGCGATTACGGCTCTGTTGTGTACGGCATCCAGGTTTCTCTTTTCGCTATGCATTTTAATCATCACTCTATATACGGAATACACCATTTTTACCTTGTTTGTTGTTTCTCGCTCGACATCTGTGATTGGTCCTCAATACTGCACTACACATTACTGCCTTCTTCTCTGATCTAAAAACCCGGTTAAACACCACAATAAATATGACCATGCGAATAAGGATGTGGGCGGCGATGGTAGCATCGCGGTGTTTAACCTCCTTCAAATCAACGATGTCAACGAGGGGTCGATCCCTGATGCTCGACTGGACGAACCCGGTAGCGTGGAACTCAACGGCAGTGTCGCGGAAGCGGAGGCGTAGTGGGCACCGTGTTGTTGCCAGCGCTCGGAAGCCAGTAATTTTCGGGTGCGGCAGGTCTTGAATGACTTCGGTGCCGTAGGATTCGTCGACAGCGAGGAGCGGAGAGGAGATGAAGAGGAGTTCGTGGAGGAAGGTGTAGCCGGTTGGGTGGGATGTGAGTGTGAGGATGCAGGTTGCCCAGCGGCTTTCGTGGCCGGTGTCTAGGATGCGTTGCGCTTTGAGGATGTAGGGGTCTGGGTGTGTGAAGATGGAGTGGAGGCGGGAGAGTTTTGGGGTGAGGGAGGGGAGTGACGACGGGGGTGTGTAGGTGCGGCGGGCAGTGTGGATGTTGAGGAAGGCGACGTAGAGAGGTGTCCAGCGGTGCGGATGTACGGCCTGTTGTAGGCGAGGAGTGGAGAGGTGGGATGTCAAGGAGGTGAGGGTTGGTATTGGTGGGGAGCGGTGGTGGAGGGCATGTTATTGTTTGCGAGGCTGCATGGCGCTACTTGACGTGATCGCCGGGTAAAAAACTCATTGCTCAGGTTAGCTTTGTTCGGCAGCTTCCGACGAAAGATCTGTTGAGATGCCCCGCTTCCAAAACCCAGCCCATCATCCCTCCCCCCAACTTCCTCGTGGACCCTCGAAATCCTCACACAGCTCAACATCCACTCCTCTCCAATTCCACTAATGTCCGAAGTTTTGCATCCGCAACAACCGTCGACTCCCCTCTACCATCGGCGCTCTTCAGTAGTGTTCCAACGCCGGTACCACTAGACGCCTCCCTTCTGCCCGGATACACGCAAGGCGAATCCGGCTGCTTGTTCGTTAATACTGCGTCTCACTGGTGCCGAGACATTCTGGTGTAACTTGGCCAAGGTGTTAGAGAGATCACACGATGATTATGAGAGGAAGGAATAAGAGAAGGAATGCTAGTGGTGGGGTGGATTATGGGGAGGCGAGTAGTAATTACCGGGGAAGTAGCGATGCGGATAGGAGTGGTGGGAGTTTTCAGGGTGGGGAATTCATGGACGAAGAAAGCGATGGGAGTATAAGGACTGACGATATGGATGACCCCCCGTCTGATCCATTCGATGCATTCCCGGATTACGACATGTCTCTCACAATGGGTCAAGCTCCTAGCAGTCAGGTACACCGTCCCCATCGCAACCCATCCATACATGACCCCCTCTAGGACCCACAGAAGGCCTAACTTACCTCCCCACACACTTCGACGAACTCCCCGACACCGAAGACCTCTCCCTCGACCACAACCACTGCGAAACAACCACGCAATCAACGCTTCTCTCCTTCCTCCAAATCATCGCCGATGCCCACTTCTCCTCTCCATCCCCTATTATCTTCGAATTCATCGACGCCTACATCCCGCGCTTCGGTGCTTTCACCTCCATCAACGAAGGCTCGCTAATCGCACGAATCAAACACGCTGGCTCTCATTACAAGAACTTCACGTCTCACATCTTCTATACTCTCGAAGCAAAGCAGAGTCTTCGCCTCAGTAGCAGCAGGTACGAGGCGCAAAAGGCTGGGAAGATACTTGCGGTGCTAGTAGAGTGGGTAGAGTACCTTGCTGCCCAGCACGGAGGCAGTGTAGCGGGGTTGCTAGAGGCGGAATTGGGAGTTAAAGAGAGGACGATATATGCAGTTTCGGCGGAACAGAGTTTGGTTTTCTTTGCGAAGGCGGTGGGATCGGTGCAGTACATGAGGTGGCTGTGGAGTATGGATGAGGAGGGGGATGTGCTGCGTAGACCGCCGTTGCTGACGATTGTGGAGAGCTTGAGGTTTGATCTGGCGGTTGGGAGGGATAGGAATGCGGCGGCGGGGCTGCTGTTGGGGATCTTGGCGGAGTTGGGGCGGAGTTGGGGCGGAGTTTGGAGGGTGACTTCACAAGTTGTGAGAGCTAGATTTGAAGAAGTATGGGTATTTGTTTTGGATATCAATAAAACGGAGGATCGACATCTTCATCGTGAAATTGTGATACTACATACCAATCGAATGTCAGTCGTTGTGAATGTGTGGAAGGAAGTCTTATGATAAACAATACCCGCGATCAGCGCCGGCCTGAATATCCGCAATAGCCACCAGTACTACGGTTATCGTGTCTATTTGTCTGTAAATATCCCATCATGTTCCGCCATTCGAACTCATTGTCCAGATCTTTGTTGAAGTATAGACGTGAGAACCGTGGGCAAGTAATGACTTATAGTACAAAGAAAGACTCAAGATATATACAGAGAACTCCGGATGTCCGGCATATGACCCCGCCACCTTTTAGCACCACCAGACTCTAGATTTACCCAACAATCTTGGGTCTTGGATTTTAGGCAATGTTTTCGTTCAGCTATTTTTGCTTTTTACCTTCACTCTATACATACTTCTAGCGAGCAGTTAATTCAACTGTATGGGTCCGATTTCTTCCATGCGTGTGGAGGCTGATGATTCGACTGACGGGGCTGTACTTAAATTATCACGTAGTAACCGCATCTGCAACGCCACACGAAACAACCATACTCTCCGTCATCCTTTATCAACACGCTTTTCTCTCTATACAATGTTGACTATCTTGTTAAGGCGTTGGATCACAAGTGGGTTGGTAATAGGCACCCCTTTATATTCCCTGACGGTGAATTGACTAGGTACGGTTTTGACGCTGATTTAGGTAATGGCTGGTATAACTCTACGCTCTAAAGAAGGTTTCAATGAATATTACAGACTGAGTGCAAACTTCGAGGAACACTTCAGCCTTGCAGTTGAACACAAACCGATAAACGCACGACTGCAGAGTCTACACCCTCGGTTGCCAAATAGATAGTACCGCAATCAACTTAGCTAAGTACGGCGCCTCTACAACCATCTACCTAAAGTAACACGACGTTTCAACCAAAGGTTAGCAAGATAAACTAGGACTCAGAACCTAATATGGCTGTAGGGTACCTGCGTAAACAGATAACTGGACCGCCAGCTTTGTTCCCATGTCGTCATTCAAACGCCTCATTGCTCGCTCAACTGGCAAGGATCCTTAGGAGCTTTTCTATAGTGAAGGGTAGTATCAAAAGGGTATCGTAAGATAAAACCAAAGTATGTAGATTTACTAGGCTTATGAGAAGTACTGATGAATCATGATGCCCAGGAAAACACTTTCAACTCCGTTCCACCTCTTTATAAACGCTGCATCCATCTGTACTGCGTTTCCCCTCTTCCTTCGTAAGACAGATAGTATCCTTGAATCATAGAAATAAAAATTATGAAAACAGCAACACCACCGCTGTTCCAATCCCCATAGCCATGCATACATACATTTATAAAGTAAACTTCCACATGTCGCGAAATATATCAGAACTTTCTAACTCAGGGAACCCGTCAGTGCCGCACCGTTACATTTACCTCCCCCATAAAACCCCCGCAGCACTGTCATAGCGAGTGAAACTAGTAAATCGAACAACTGGAAATTAAAACTATGTCGTACGGCGCAAAGCACAGATGACGAATGTGCGCTCCAGATGTCACACCAGCAGTAATAGAAGTCCTAGTAAAATGATGGAGCTTCATAAAATTAATTACACAATGAGGAACTAATCGGGTAGAGACATAAATGAGGTCATTTAGCACCGACAGCACGCAGTCGCTCAACCACGGCCAGATGACCGCCCTCTACCGCTACACTCAGCGCTGTTCTGTAATCATTAGGAGCCACAGCGTTGACTTCGGCTTTCTCTTGGAGTAGTCGCTCGACCACGGCCAGATGGCCGCCTCCTGCCGCTGCCTGGAGTGCCGTTCTGCCATTACTAGAACTAGCAGCAGCGTTGACTTCGGATTTCTCTTGGAGTAGTCGCTCGACCACGGCCAGATGACCGCCTCCTGCCGCTGCCTGGAGTGCTGTTCTGCCATTACTAGAACTAGCAGTAGCATTGACTTTGGCTTTCTCTTGGAGTAGTCGCTCGACCACGGCCAGATGACCGCCTCCTGCCGCTGCCTGGAGTGCCGTTCTGCCATCCCTTTCAGTAGCAGCAGCATTGACTTCGGCTTTCTCTTGGAGTAGTCGCTCGACCACGGCCAGATGACCACCTCCTGCCGCAGCCTGGAGTGCCGTTCTGCCGTTACTATAACTAGTAGCTGCAGCATTGACTTCGGCTTTCTCTTGGAGTAGTCGCTCGACCACGGCCAGATGGCCGCCTCCTGCCGCTGCCTGGAGTGCCGTTCTGCCATTACTAGAACTAGCAGTAGCATTGACTTTGGCTTTCTCTTGGAGTAATCGCTCGACCACGGCCAGATGGCCGCCTCCTGCCGCTGCCTGGAGTGCCGTTCTGCCGTTACTATAACTAGTAGCTGCAGCGTTGACTTCAGCTTTCGCTTGGAGTAGTCGCTCGACCACGGCCAGATGACCACCTCCTGCCGCTGCCTGGAGTGCCGTTCTGCCATTATTATAACTAGCAGTAGCATTGACTTTGGCTTTCTCTTGGAGTAGTCGCTCGACCACGGCCAGATGACCGCCTCCTGCCGCTGCCTGGAGTGCCGTTCTGCCGTCCCTTTCAGTAGCAGCAGCATTGACTTCGGCTTTCTCTTGGAGTAGTCGCTCGACCACGGCCAGATGGCCGCCTCCTGCCGCTGCCTGGAGTGACGTTCTGCCGTTACTATTACTAGCAGCAGCGTTGACTTCGGCTTGCTCTTGGAGTAGTCGCTCGACCACGGCCAGATGACCGCCCTCTGCCGCTGCCTGGAGTGTTGTTCTGCCATTACTAGAACTAGCAGTAGCATTGACTTTGGCTTTCTCTTGGAGTAGTCGCTCGACCACGGCCAGATGACCGCCTCCTGCCGCTGCCTGGAGTGCCGTTCTGCCGTCCCTTTCAGTAGCAGCAGCATTGACTTCGGCTTTCTCTTGGAGTAGTCGCTCGACCATGGCCAGATGACCGCTTCCTGCCGCAGCCTGGAGTGCCGTTCTGCCGTTACTATTACTAGCAGCAGCGTTGACTTCGGCTTTCTCTTGGAGTAGTCGCTCGACCACGGCCAGATGACCGCCTCCTGCCGCTGCCTGGAGTGCCGTTCTGCCATCCCATCCAGTAGCAGCAGCATTGACTTCGGCTTGCTCTTGGAGTAGTCGCTCGACCACGGCCAGATGGCCGCTTCCTGCCGCTGCCTGGAGTGCCGTTCTGCCGTTATTATTACTAGCAGCAGCGTTGACTTCGGCTTTCTCTTGGAGTAGTCGCTCGACCACGGCCAGATGACCGCCCTCTGCCGCTGCCTGGAGTGCCGTTCTGCCATCCCATCCAGTAGCAGCAGCATTGACTTCGGCCTTCTCTTGGAGTAGTCGTTCAACCACAGCTAGGTGACCGCCTCCTGCCGCTGCCTGGAGTGCCGTTCTGCCGTTACTATTACTAGCAGCAGCGTTGACTTCGGCTTTCTCTTGGAGTAGTCGCTCGACCACGGCCAGATGACCGCTCCCTGCTGCTGCCTGGAGTGCCGTTCTCTCGTTGTCGTTTAAACTATTGACCTCAACTCCATGACGTAATAGTCGCTCAACAACGGCGAGATGACCGCCTCCTGCGGCAGCTCGAAGTGCAGTTTTCTCAGATCCAGTAGGAGCATTGTTGACGTTAACGTCCTCTTCGAGCAGTCGCTCGACAACATTTACGTGTCCTAAGGAAGCAGCCTCTACGGCTGCGGCAGATAATAACTCCTTAAAACGTATGGAAGAATACCCAGAATCTGTTACCGTAATCCGGTTTGCGAGGAGTATATTTATCAGCTCCTGGTTTGCCGTAGTACAAGCCGTCAAGAGCAACCGTTCTCCATCATGTGACCATAGCTGCCTCCAGGAACCCGCAGCATCACTGTCGGATACATTTCCTCTCCAAATCTGTAAAATCGGACTATGAGCCTGACGCACAGCCCAGTTAAACATAGCCCAGAGAGGAAATGGGTCCAAATCGTCCGGGGGATCCCAAGGTCGCCAATTGAAAGGCAGCTGCCTTTCGAGCACGAGCTTCTGAAGAGTGGAGAAGGGCCATTTATTATCAGGAGTGTAATAAAGACAATGATGGTACCAATTGACCCTGCAGTATTCTAGGAGTTGAAACCGAGGATCGATAGCTAAGCTTTTTGAACCCATCGTAGCTCTTAGATTATCCTCGATATTCAAGCCCAAGGGATGCCGTAGGCGTTCGCTCCAGTTCAGTAATCCAACAGGGATTTTCTTGAATCCTGGCAGAATGTGTGCAACCAAGCCTACTGGATGACGGCTCATATATTGAAGGTTTCTTGTGTCGCTGGCAGTTGTGAGTGATTTTTCGAAATCTGCGAAGTTGAGATATGTAATGCATATTTCACCCAGATAATGATCAGCTTCCCAGGGCTGGAAATGAAAACTGGCTATCGACGGTATGTTGAAGCAGGACTGCAGGAAAAGATGGACAGTATGATGTGCAAGGGAGATCACGCTGTCGAACTCATCGAATGTAATAAGATTGCCGCATATCTTGCTCAGTGTTGACAAACGAAGTTTAATCGAAGGTTCCTTCCATATTTTTTGACTTGTAACAATCGTAGCCGCTTCTTCCAACTCACTGATAGTCATTGGTCGTCTTGCACAACTGATGCATTGAAATATCTTCGTTGCCATTTTGGTTCTCTCATCATCTCCGTGGAGTAACTTTTGTAAAGCTCGAGAGTAGATCTCAGTGATGCCGTGTGGAAGATCTTCAAGCAATTTCGGAATTCTATGGGGCGTACGGTCTTCCTCGCAAGTATCACAGATCGCCTTGATTTGTAAGTCAACCCAGAGGAACCTTCATTCCGTAAGTTATTAGCTTTCGTGTCAGAATATTGCACATAAAGGCCAAGGTTAGCGAATATTTTGAACTTACATCCCTTGCGCTTTTGTCGCTAAAACTTGTTTGATAGTTTTGATCAGATCTGGCTTGCAAACAGAAAGAACTACAGAATACTCCTTTTCAACCTGAGAATCGATAAAGGTTTTGATATCCGTTTGCAAGTCATGAGGTCGGAGACAAACTGCACGAGCGTTTCCAAAAACCGCTGCCATATCTACTTCAGGTTGACCAGCAACGAAAAACTGGACGCCTAGGCGACTTTGCCCGATATTTTTCAAAAAACGCAGAACTACCCGGCGATCGTTCTGTTCCACTTCATCAATGCCATCGATAATGAAGAAGACATTGCCCAGTTTACCACACAGCTTGATAATGAGCGTCTCCAGCTCGCTAGCGTCTGGTTCTCTGTTGCCTTGTGGACCAAATGTTGTTTCAAGGAGTCGTTGGATGTCTGGAGAAAGAGTTTCGCTTCGAATTAATTGGTGCAACATGCTCCGCAAAAAAGTCACTGCTGATAATGATTCCTTCCGAGAGAAGTCAAAAAAGTAGTAAACAATGTCATTATCATCGGATAGCGTCATTTTTAAATGGTCAATCACATGTCCTCTGTAGTTTGTCTGTTAGCAGAGATCTTTCAATTGTCAATTTAGGGACATCAACTGTCATACGTGAGGATGGTTTTTCCACAACCAGCTTTTGACCAGAGCTAGTTAGCCAAATATTCACCACTAACCTAGGCGATGGAGTCGGACGTACGGATTCCATTACACCAGAGGCAGCTAGGCAACTCTCCAGCCGACCATTCCTTGAACTCTGGTCGTTCAAAGAACCACAATCCAGTATCCTGACAACGTATCCCCCTTGCCCTGCGTAGGCTCCATGTATAATCATAAATATACACCATTTGATGTAAACGAATTCTATAACGTTCTGCGGTGTTGTTAGCGCTAGCCTAACCATTACATATAAACGCATAATTGATGTTAGATCATATGTATATAATTACCCTCTTCCTTGACGACTTTTTGGACTTGAAGTACTTTGGCTTCTGCCAAAGCAATCATTTGCTGCGAGCGGAATAATTGATTCTCAGTGGCCTCGACCAGTTGTTTCGAGCGATGAAGTTGGCTTTCTTGAATCTCTAGTAAATGTAGCGAGCGGTGTATCTGGTTCTCCTTGAATTCTATCCGTTGCAGTTCACGGCTGTGATGTGCTTCCTGTTCGGAGGCCAGTCGAATTTCCTCGTCGATTTCATCTTTCGCTGCACTCAAATTCTCCTCTAACAGTCCAAAGTCACCCTTGAATGATTTCCATGCAGACTTTGCAAACCGCTTGATGCCTGTTGTAGAATGAGAATATCAGGGCGGTGCCGCAAAGCAAGTATTCGAATTTGGTAATGCGTACCTTTTTCTTGTACTGGCGCTAATGCTTTGGTACAAAATATAACGATGATAGCATAGAAATTCGAAAGCGCATCTCGAAACCTCACGGAACCCTGAAACAGCTTTTTATACTCTTGCAATCTAGGACAGTAAGCACCCAACTGTGCAAAGCGCTCCGAAAGCTTCGTGAAATAATCTGAGAAATTTGAAGCTATCTAGATGGCATTAGTGAAGTTCTAGGGGATATTCCAATGGCAAGTACATACCAAGATGACAAACTTAATGCTGCCCCATACCAGCGCTGCGATCCCCGGATTCGACTGCATAAAAGTGTCGATGATCGCACAATACTGTTGAACAGATTGTAGAACGCCGCTCATACGATTCGCCATAATTCGACTTTTGCGCCACGAGTTCTTCTGGTCGATTTCTTGCGTGAATGTAACGACGTCCTTTGCAGTCGGGGTGCTGCTGGCGATCAAGTCGAAATCTTTCTTTTGGTCAGGGGATAAATTCCGCTGGAACTCGTCCAAAGCTAGAGTTAACCTGTCGCCGGACCTGTCGAGTGAAATCAGTTTCTCCATTCATTCTTCATTCAGCCTCTCAACATTTGCGTCCTTACATCTTGAGCGTGTCTGTCGTCTGTCGTCTGGCACTGTCGATTTAAGACCGCCGACACGTTTCAGCTTCTCCCGGAAGTGCTATCGAGGTGAGAAATTATCCGTATGATGAAAAAGGGTTCGCCGAGGCTCGAGCAGACTTTAGTGCTTGTGCGAATGTTATAATTCTCTTCTAAATAATGTTCGGCGTCGGTCGTTATCAGTGCTCTTAACAGAGCGATACGGGCAGGGTTCGCCGTGGATGGTTCGACTTCCGACTGCTATCGTCTGGCTAGCCGGTGCTAATGTTGATATCGTTGGCCTCGCTTCGCTTTCACTTAAGCTGTTTCGTCGTTGATATCGCTGTCGGGCAGTCTGAGAGATGGTCTGTACACTTGGGCGTTAATAGCGGGGTAAGCGAGTTGAGGCTGACTTGCTGCGAATGATTGCGGATTGAAATGTAACCAATCATGTTTTGCCGCCACTAAACGCGACATCACACTCAGACCAATGATAAGGAGGGATCAGACTCATCCAAACCGTACAACAGTTACGAGTACTTTGAGTTCTTCCGGATTGTTCAAAAATGAGTTGTCATCACACACATAACTCGACAATGGTGCATAAAGGTGCACTTGCACTTCTCCAGAATCTCAAGGTTCTCAGTCCAGGGTTTAATTTAAATCCTTGGTAAGTTAAGATAGGTAAAGCCTGTGGAGATAAGGTTTCGGCTATCTTGGACCGGGCGTGCAATCTGAAGGTCAACTCTCGCTTATCTTTGTTCGTATAGTCGTCGGGGAATGAGGTATACATTTCCCACACCACTTGGGTGTCGTAGCAAACGTAGTCTTCCCATCATCACTGCTAAAGCAACATTCACTGCAGCATTTGGTAGCGCCCTCGGCCGTTTCTTCACATGGCTGCAGGTTTGGCGTACAAACCGGTTCCCGTGCCGCTCTGGTTTCCGCTCAGGCATGGTCTCGGGTCAGTCGGATATTGTATTCTTCGCAGATGGGTGTGATAACTGCATATTGTTAACAAAGCCCGTGGTGAATGGGCTTTTATTCTCTACCCCGGGACAGCTTACGGGAAGATCAACTAGAAGCTTCTAATTGTTTGTGTTTAGAGGGTTCGTAGCGGCAGAGAACGAGGAAAAGGCAGAAAAGTGAATGGAAGAATTGAGATGCATGTTGTATCCGCTATATTAAGAGCAAAGGACCAGATGTTCGAGTCGACACCACGAAGAGAGTCAAGGTATTTATGCATTTCAGATAGCAGCAATAACACAGTGGATACCCGGTGTGGGAACACGCCAATTGTGTCTTACGGCAATTACGCGGGCCGAGAACAATCCCATGTGATCCGAAAAACAGTGTAGTCGCCAGCGCCCAACGACTTCAACGGAGAGGAGAAGCTTGGCGCCGGATTGGCGACAGATTGGGTTGTCTTACATGGCTTAACTTGTACATTAATGCTGTCGACCACTGAGATAACCTCCACTCGGGTTTCCATCCTAGATCCTTCGAAAACCCAGTGCCATCCCAGTCTTTCATCCCTAACACTTACATTCCCCCCTTCGTTTATCCGACTTTTCTCTCCGCGGCTTCGAGTTTTTTGACTACCCCGCTTTGCCTTAGGTTTCCAGCATCGCCGCTTTGAATTCTCCATTGCACTCACCTTCTCTTTCTGGTTCGCCGTTTCAAATTCCATCTCATGCGCAAACACACCAACCGTCCGACTTTTGCTCCCAGCATGAGTCGATGAAATCCGGGAGTAGTATCTCAAGGAGTGCAGTGATCATCCTACACCGGAAGGTTCCAGAGTCCAGCCTGGGCTATTTCCCGTTGCTCACGGTAGCAGTAAAGCGCGGATAGTCAGTAGATTTCATTCGTGATCCCCCGCAGAAAACATGCATAGACAGAATAACAGTACCACTTGCTACCAGAGCACAGGAGATTCACGAAACCTCCCGTCGTGTGCCGAGGAGGCTAGAGTCCACTGGCAATCACAACTATTGCCCAATCAACTTCTGACGCTGCACTTAGTGACGAGCGTGAGCTAAGATGGCTCGAGTCAAGAGCTCGAGCTTTGTAACCCGAACTGTTGAAAAAAATTCGAATCAGCTCGGGCTGTTTGCCTCCGGAGTTCGGAATTTGACTCAAACTTTTGCAAGATACCTATCATGAGGTTCAAGTCAGTTATTCCGGGTTTGAGGGCTCGGGAAGTCGTGGATTGTGACAAATTTGGAGGCCCAGGCTCCAGATATCCACCGGCTCAATCGTAATTGACATATCCCAAAGATTATATTGGCCGCAAGCTTGCTGAGCATCTAGAAAACTATTGGCATCTGGAGATAATTACAATCCGAACTCAGAGCTCGAGCGTAGGCTCAAGCTCACCGAGTTGGCTCAAGCTCGGGCGAGCCTTGCCTCCCATGAACCGACTCACGCCTATCACTCTAGGGTCTATGCTAGTGTCTTATCAACCCGCACACTCGGGGAGACAAAGCATCGATAGTAGTTAATTCTGGAGGGTGTGTTCAGTATCGCCAGAACCGCGATGTTTGTATTTGTGGTTACATAGAGTGAGAGCAATGTGTAAGTGAAGAGTGAAGAGTGAAGATCGAGACGATAATAGAGATGCTCGCCATAGCCAGGACGGACAAGAGAGAGTCTATATAATATGCTTCTACTAATAAAACACATGCCCGCCTACACAATGGCCGCTCTATACGTGCTACTCGCATTCCACTGGAAAAGCTCCGAACCGTACTTCTTCATACTGTCATTTCCGCTAGCGGACAATCAGAGTAGTGGTGCGTGTGTCAATTTCGGCAATGCGCAGGGCATATTGTAAAAGTGACAGATTATTGATGTCTGGGACTGTATTAGACACGATGGCACCAGCAAGTCAACAACTGAGGCTCCAGTCGGCTTAAGTAGTTTACAGTATTGTATGTAAGGCTTACTCATTGGGGCGCACTTCGTCCGAACGTTGGGAGCCGCAGTGGAACATAGCCTCTCTTGATGATCTGTTTAAATATGATTGCGCACATACGCACGCTGCAACCCTGTCCTTACACATACATGATACTGATCAATCAATTCAGCTCGCACGGCTTGGATGGCTTACCTGCATCTGCCGCCGGTGCGCCAAAATATGTGGACATCCAGACAAGATAACGCGTTCGCGACGCAAAATTTCTCCACCATCGTAGATATTCGTAAATGAATGATTTCTATAACATTCCCAAGGAGGTAACCGATCAGATTGGCTCTAGGAGCATTTCCCCCATTTGCAACATCAATTGCACGGCCATCGGTTAACGATGGGAGACAAGGAGGCCGAGGCTGTGGGAAATCACTCAGTAGAGTCGTTCAGCCCCATTGCCAGACAACTTTCTTGCAGCTTTTCCGACCAGTCAAGATCTGGTATATCTGGCAATCTGCAGCTTATCCGCAGGCTTTGGCAGGCGGAAAAATCGCAAAAAAGTAGTCCGGCAGGCTGAGTGACTCTAATCACACATCTCGAACTCTTCTACTCTATTGGTCAGCTAAGGCACAGATACATCGCCCGCATCGCATCGTATCAACTGGCGTTCTTGCGAGACATGAATGTTGTAACTCTAGAAGAACGAACCTCTCTTAATATCTGTTAGTTTATACTCCACAGTAGGTTTTCCAAATTTCCATTTTGCATTAGCGGCTACTAAATACGGAAATGCATTCTTCGCTAACCTAATTAAGAGCTATCGATATCTCTTATTGAAATCAATACGGTATTTATCCGTTTCTTCAGCACTACCTGCCTCATGACTCGCCATTGCAATGCAGTGGAGAGCCAAGAGCGCCGTAAGCAACGTTGGCGGTAACATCCTCTCATTCCGTTCGAGTTAAGAGTCGACTAGAAGACGACATGAATCTATGGCCATCGCTGATACTGCGAAGACAAGTGAAGTGGATCACAAATATGACCTGTAAAACTAATGTCCGGGCGATGGTTGAGACGACTGATGCCTGGAATCGCAAGAACTGAAGCCACATAATGAAATCTTGCTACGTAGCCAAAACCCAATCTAACTTCTGCATCGATTAATTACCACTTTCTGAGAGGGTTTGTTTGCTGGTGCACGTGCTCTGCTACTTACCTACCTAACTCAGAGTACCATAAACCAAAACCCGTCTGCTCCTTGGCACTGAATGACAAGCACTGAAACCTTCACAAGAAATCCGAAAACGACGCTGCAGGTCTCGGCGGAACGTGAAATTTATTCAAGTGTTTATGATTTTGCGTAAACGGAACCGCGGGTATTATATTTTCAAACATGTGAGTCTGAGTATGCCACGGCTAGTCATGTTGGCAAAGAGGGCGCCGTGTTCGGGTTTGCTCGGGAAAGAGCCGAAATCCGAAGATTAAATGGCTCCCCCACGCTCTACTCTAGATCCGGCAAGCGAAACTGCAAGGCGTAAGGTACAGCGACGTTGAGTATACTCCGTTCCGTACATGTTCCGCCAATGTTCTATGTTGTGACGGGCGCCTACTGTACGCGATAGCGAGTATTAACGGAAGGCGTGGTATGACAATCGTAGTATCAACTCCCCGCATACCTTAGGTGATCCTCTAGCTAGGTCCTCCCATAAGTGTTGACTACGCCCCAATCATTGTACTTCCCTAAATGCTAGCCTGTAAAAAAGTGTATATTTGCGCGGCACGTAGTATTTTGTGTTCCAGCTAGTCGGTGAACCATTTGTCCGGCCCTCAAACTTTCGTCCAGCTTGCAAACAGGGTCGCGAACTAGCCTTAGGCTCGTGGGCCAAGGTTCAGCAGTATTTATTATCAAAGTGGCTGAACTGTACATGTCTTGTAGTTTGTTTGTTTGTTTGTAATCATATTGCATTCGGCCGCTAGCGGCCATGGCAAATCCCGTACATATTTCCTCCCCGCTTCTTCCGTAACATAAAGAAACAAAAGCAAAGTCGCGAGTCCTCTTCCCCTCAACAAAAGAAACCGCCACATGTCTTGTAGTTATCACCAAAATGCGCCGCTGTTTAACATTCCGGGTCAGGTTTTCAGCGTCGGCTGGAAAGAGTTGAATATCTTTAAGACAAACTGCACAGCAGCAGTTACTGATTGGGAATAATCACAACGATCCTGCGCTTGTGAATCTGATCCACGAAAAAGTATCTTAGATTGGCGGGTGTGGACTTGTGACGTTCGCAGTCTTGTGATCTTTTTGACCACATACCACTGACGGGCACTTATACTTCGATTATTTCTTGCAAGAACTGACCACCACCCTTCCAGCCTTCCAGAAACTGATAGTCTTGCAGTCATTATCATGCGGAGTGAAACTCGGCGGGGATGCGGACCGGCGGAGCGGACTTTGCACAGACTTAGCGGCTTCTAGCTCCCATCCTCGTACTCCTACTCCATGACCACCATACCGCGCACGCGAGAGCAGAATATCATGCACTGATTACAACGGACTCCCTTGCCGCGCTAGTCGCCGTTGTTTTTGAACTGGCTGTGGCCACATCGTGAAATAGGCTTGGCTCGTAAACCGTTCGGGAAACTTCTCTAATTGCTCTGACACTCCCGGAATGGTTCCTCTTCTACTTAGATCAGTAAAAGAACTTTCTACTGAGATAATAGTGCCCTCTGAACAACTCAATCCCTTGGAAATACAGGTTAACCAGGGCGGGTGTTAGGATGCTAATCACTCGGTACAGTCCATACTATTGTCTTCAGAGATCAAAAAAGTTACATATTCAGTCAGGTCGAGCTTTAGAAATTTATTCTGGACCTCAGCAGACTGCGTAAACCCCAAAAGGTTGTTGACGAAGATAATCATATGTAGAACCTTGAGTATCTATGAGATACTTATATAAAGAGAGCCGATCTGCGTAGCTACAAGGTAGAGTACAAATTTCAATGTACGTACGCAAAAAGAAATCCAAGATAGTCAAATTCATGTATTAATAGAGAAGTCTGCATATCGAAAGAGATAGAAACATAAAGACCTAGAGATACTGCATTAGATACCAACATACAATTGGTACCTATAAAATCCATCGGAACTGACAAACAAAAATGCAACAACCCCGAAATAAACCTCCCCTGCCAGCAAACACCTGCCAATAGATAATCATTCAAACCCAACTTAGACATTTAACCTCTACAATCAAAGCACTCTATCACCAATATTCAACGCCCGAAGAAACAAGATACATATCGGACGAAACAATCAATGCCAACCCAAAAATGACAGCAATCTGGAGAACTCTGGCAAGGGAACTAGGTTGTAAGTAACTATTCCCTATGCTCGCATCACACATGTCTACACAGAACGACTTTCTTCGCATTCCCTTGCTTCACTCGCCCAATCTGTTGAGGTTTTTCTAGTCGCTCAGATGCTGCCTTCGGGTGGGATTTCGATTCCTTGAGCTCTCAAAACATCAACCGCCCTTTCAGAGTTGTGATTCATTGCATTTAAATCAGCTCCAGCGGCGACAATGAGTTTAACCGCACCCTCAAATATTAATTTATTCGCTCCAGGATATGCGTTCTTGTATTCCTTGGCAAAGTGATGGAAAACCGTATTTCCGTCATCGTCCACAGCACTTGCGTTCACTCCTCGTTCCAACAATAGCTTCACTATTGCGTCTAAAAACATATGACGAATGAAAAACAGAAGGTTTTTTCCGCCATCGTACTGGGTATTCACATTGGCGCCGATCGAAATAAGTGCATCAACGAGGCCCGCAAGGGTGGCGGGCTTGTTGACGTACCACCATCGCTCTTGTACTACGGTCCTTAGATGCGAATTTTTCGTTTTGGCGTCTGTTCTTTCACCCAACAGTTGAATGATTCTGAATGTGCGAGCATCTGGCGGTTTTTTGGCACTTTCCAACAATGACCCTAGAGGGGTCTTTCCTGATGATGTTATGTTAGGATCAGCTCCCAGTGCAATGAGAAGCTCGATAACATCTTCCGGTGCGTGGTCTACCGCCAAATACAATGGCGTCTCGCCATCTGTTGTCCTAATATCGACTTCCAGTCCTTCTTCAATCAAAAATTTGACGACATCCTTCGAAGCGCTACTCTCACGCACTGCCGCATGCAATGGCGAAAATTCCGCCCCGACGTGGCTCAATTGCGCTCCACGCCGCACCAATAACCCAACCATGCCTTTATGTCCCTTTCTCGAGGCAGTATCAAGCGGTCTTTCGCCCCTGAAACCCTGTGCATGTAGGTCTCCTCCTCGGTCAATCAGCAATTCGGCAATATCTTCCAACCCCATGCGTGCGGCAATGTGCAATGCGGTATCACCGACCCTCATCGTTGACTGAATATCAGCGCCTCTTTCAAGGAGCAGTTCAACAAGCGACCTGTTTCTGGCTAAGACCGAGGCATGCAGAGGACTGCATGTCACATTTTCAGCGTTAACTTCTTTGCGAAAGTCGTCAATGCCAGCCCCAAATTCGAGCAGCATTGAAACAATGGGCTCTGAACCCTGGAATATTGCGGCATGCAATGGACTTTTTTCGTCGCGCTGTTTATATTTCGACTGCAGTTCGCGTCCGTCGCGACCGATTGTGATGTGCTGTTTGCTTGGGTAGCCCCTACCGGACGCTATAAGCCACCTTATAATACCCCCCAGTCCATTTCGTGCTGCCGTATACCAAAGATTTAAACCGTCCCTTTCTAATGCTGCCAATTCAGCCTGTGGAATGTAGTTCAGTAGGTATTCAACCAGTTCTTCCGACCCGCTTCGTACTGCGTGATTGATGAGACTGTTCCAGTAAATGGTGACAGCTTTATCTTTGCAAATAGGTAAAAGAGTGCGAACAAAATCCAAATCGCCAGCTTCTGCAGCATAGTTCAGAGTAGTCATGCAAGTCGTGGCATCAAGATCTTCAAAGCTAGACTCAAATTCAAATGTTGTTGGTCGTTTAGAGTGCATTGTGGCAGAATGTTCCCTCAGGTCGTACTCAGTCTGGAATCCCAAGGAATGGAAATGACAACGTGGTTCGCTACATTTAAACGAGCGTTCGTGCTTTCGGATGTGCTTGTCCCAGGAAGATCGCGTATCGAAACCATTATGATAATGTGGGCAACTGTATTTTGTGCAGCGGAATAATCCCCCATAGAGTTTATGCAAAGGCGAGCAGCGATCCCCGGGACTTGGATGAACCGGAGTGACACAGAGAGATTCTGCCAGAGCTTCGAAGCGGCCTTGAATTCGATAAGAGACATTTTCTAATATAAGTGGATTCGTATCGGTTTCTAATGTAATTCTCGTTAGAAATACTCCTGATATAATAACATAACAATCTAGTATAGTAGTATACGTAGGGCACTACCAGAATAGTTCAGGGGATCCGCTTTTCGATGTCTAAAGACGAGAATCTTGCGCAATGCCTCGTATATGTCCGGCCAACTGGCTTCCAAAGTCCTGAGTTTTACGGATGGATGGTAACGTCCAGTATCTGCGTCTGCGAATTTTGCACTCCACCGCAGCCTTATAAAATGACCGAGAAGTGCGGCTAAATCCTTATCTGCATCCACCGAGCCTTCAATCCCGTTTTGGACATGATCAAGCCAATTCAAACAAGCATACTCTTGTAAGACATACTCTCCGCGCCAAATGAAGAAATCTATTTCAGAGTCTTCATTAAAGCAATTGAAACATAGATACGACAAGCAAGTAGAGGCGACAGTCTTATGGGCCTCTACAGAGCGGATATATGCGTTTTCTTCGTTCACAAGATATCTGATCAAATATGAATAGCTGTGTAAGCTAGGAGCGTCACTGCCACACGTAAGGAAAAAGGGTTGATTATACGAACTCTTTAGCGGAAAAATGGACAAATGTGATAGTATCTCCTTGCTTTTCTATGAAAGGACCACATAATTGTATTATATCTTTGTGCAGTCTTCGCTTTTTCTCCAGGCAATTATCTCCGTCTCGGATCATCAGTGCGTGGTCAATTTCCAATAGCTTTAGCGGCCTTCTAGCAGACACAAGCCAGGCAATAATACGGCGCACTTGGTGTCTCTCATTGGGTTTCAGTTTTTCCTTGATTCGGCTCAGAATTCTTCCATAACTATGGGATGTCAAACCGTTAGTACGCTCCTGCGCTTATCTTCTGATTATAGATGGGGACGGAGGGATTGCATGCGCTTCATCTAATCCTTCAGGTAGTGTTGTGGCCGCTTCTTCGACCTCTTCCCATGTCGTTTGATCTCTGAGGTGACTCAGGACAAGTCTAGCATATAAAAACATTCCTGCAATAATGTCAGCGCTCTACTACTCTACGGTCGAAAACTATAATCCGGGATTATCGGTGCCCAACCTTCAGCTTTGCAGACAATAGGTTTTAGAAATACCTTGATGTCGCATTCCGTTCCGGAGTTGGGCGAATTGGACCGAATATCATGGGATAATTCGTCCAATTCCACACTAACATATGCCGCGATATCGGTCCTGTTTGCAGAATGGACAGGAATTACTTGCGCAACATCTCTTAGAATCCTAGAAATATCTCCTTCATCTCGACTGCTAACTGCTAGCCTTAGATTTGAACAATTATTGGAAAGGTCGACTAAGATCTTCAAAAGTGCTCGTCGTTCCGGTTCATCACACTCGTCCAAACCATCGATAATCAAGAATGTATTTCCCACGCTTTTGATCATATCTTGCAGCAGCCCACTCAGATATTCAGTAGAAGTGCGAAGTTTCCGGCCTTCCGACGCGTACGCAGCCAATAGTACTGGCAGCAAAGTTCGATTCGTATGGAAAAGTTGAAAGATGAAAGAATGCAAGATGGCGATTTTCTTTCTCTTGTGGGCAGTGTCATATCTCAAAAAGGCGAATAACACTGATGGAACTAGTTGACCATGAAGAATCCTAGTGTGCTCAACGAGAGCGGAACATTGATAGGTTTTTCCTGCAAAAAATCAATAAGACAAATTTTCACTGCATACCAGTGACTCTTACCTGCACCTGGGATTCCAGAAATCCAGAGAATGCGATGGGCCAGATCAATCCGGTTTTCATGCTCCCAACGTTGATATTTTAGGTCCTTGAATAGCCACTGACCTGTGTTTGGGCAATGCTTTTCTTTTAACGCTTCCAGCTCTTCATCGTACAGTGGAGGATTGAGGAATCGTTCTAATGATTCTAGTTGCTGTTGCTCCTGGGAAGCGCGAATCTTGTCGTATTCGGCGAGGGCTTTGTCTCTTGCTGCAAAAGCATCTTGAATATAAGCCAGCGTGATTTGCCTATCTATAAGGAGTTTATGATTCTCGATATTTCCTAGTATGACAGAAAATTTTGCCTGAAATTTAGGCCACAGAAACGAGAAGAAAGCTCGTAACCCTAACCCATGTGAAGTATCAGCCTCATGGAATTTAATGTACTTAGTACCAAGCGAAGGAAACAGAAAACTTACCACTAATTCTAAAGAAACGTACCGCTTCCATGTGGAACTCGATGATTTCTTTGTAGAAAAGGGAGAGGACATTATTGACCTGATTATTCTCCCGAAACATATCCTCAACCAGTTGGAATTGAGGGAGACACCGGCCAATGCGCGAAAAGACCTCCAATAACTGGTCGTAAATTTCGACATAACTACTCGTGATCTAAGACAGGGTGGTTAGCTCGTCGATGTGTGATGGCGAGAGTTATAAAGCTTGATTGTCCTGACACATAAGCCAGGCTTCAGAGATTTGTGTGGGCGTTCTACCTGAAGCAAAATTTTGATGGGGCCCTACACCTCTCGCAAGTGAGCACGTGTACCGCAGCCAGATTACGGAGAGGGGAGGGTTTTAACCGACCCATATCAACGCAAGTATCTGTGGTTTCACTTGTACGAACACCTCGATGACTCCCGAGTACTGTTTGAGCCATAGAAGATATGGCTCAATCTGCTTGAGATTGCGTAGCAACCCTTTATTTCCTTGTTCTCGTTGAATTCTGTCGGTTTCGGCATAAACATCGCCAATCGTTTGCAGCTTCAAAAATTCAGCCTTTTCTTTTTCTGTCAGCCCATCCCACGCCTTGTTCATAGCATCTTGGAATGGTGCAATGTTCGGCGTTACTGGCAAAGACATTGCGGGTGTCTGAGGTGTGTCGATTGTGAGTTTTTTCGTCACTGTTTTACGAGTACAGTTCTGCCCTTATATGGATTGTGGAGTTTACAGATGATGGGGCTTACAGCGGGGCAGAGTACGGGGCGGAGTTAATGCAGCATTGCGCACATTGAATGGCAACAAAAAACACATGTGCTTGCCTTGCATCGGTAATATTTAATTCTGGCCGCTAATTTGTCGTTTTTTTCCGATCCTGGGTGTTGGGTTCTCGAGTATTATGGCGCAGCCGCAGATTGTGGGGCTGTGCCATGCCAGACTTCATATGCGTGACAGGCGCTTCATTAATGCCAGTTATACATGCAGATTTGAGCTGAGAAGTTGCTGTTCATTCGCGCCAGCCTCGTAACCATAGTCTCATAACTAGTAGAGTACCCCCGATCAGTTCACCATTCCTCAGCTTCAGCACTACATCGCCTGGAAATCGAAATTCAACATGCGAAAGGATCCGGAGTTAACCTCGACCGATCGTTGCGAGAAAAGAAAGGGTCCAGACCATGTACCAGAAACTCCAGTAAAGAAGCAGAAGCTCTCAGTCGGCCCGAGTTCAGCACCGGCAGAGACAATAAACAAATCCTATAACGCCGACATTACTACGACACAATTCAGCACTGATGGGCAGTTCCTACCACATATCCGGTGTACCTCGTCGGATCTGGACTGGAGCATCCCGAGCAATCCCGACACCATTGCTGAGACTTTCAATAGCAACGTTGGCTTACCATGGCAGAGTCTTCCATCCAACGTACCGAAAGTCGATGGTTGGTTCTCATCAACGACGCTACCGTTCGTTTTACCGCCACTTCAATATATTTCGGGCAACACCGCAAGCGATCCCGACCCTGCCAGTGAACCGCTCCCTGGGTCCAGCGGTCGGCCGTGGCACGCGCACAATATACCGGTGACACCCCACTTGCTGAGCGCCGAGGTCAATGGAGGGCCCATATCGTTGCCACCTCTACAGAATCAGTGGAACAACAGCCTCAACAGCCCCGACCCTACTAGTCAAAATACAGGCGATATCTTACCATGGCAGGAGGTATCTACCACTGGTAACTACTCAGAAGAAATGTCTGGGAGGACTGAATGGAATACTACCACAGCCGACCATATGTACGACAATGCCCATGATTTGGATATGAATCCAAATGGTTGGTTGGTGGAGGAAAGCACTACAGATCGACACCTTACACCGTCGGAACCCCCTAGCCACAATAGCCCATGTGCGAACTCGAACATCAGTTACACCGATTCCCCTTGTTCACCTGTCGCGAGCATTGAACAAAGCTCCACTGCAGTACCCACGCCATTAGCCATAGACGAATGTATGCTCCCTTTCCCTCTGGATGTTGCAATTGATTAGTTTGGATCTCTAATATTAGAAGGCGCGATTCATGATACTGAGATGACGGACGCACAAACCCTCGCGGCCGACTCAAATCAAAAAACCGAATCGGTCTCCTACGAAATTTGTCTTGGGATGGTGAATTGATAAATTACTCCCGCCCTGTTTTCACCGAAAATTAACAATGATAATAGATACATGCTGCGACTATGAATGACTTGAGTGGAAAGCTAGAAACCCCGGAAGACGGACGGACGAAAATTTCACTCTCTTTCTCCGGCGATATAGGAATGATAAATTCGTCCTCCCGAAAAAACATTGGCCTATTGCAGTCACGAACTGGCAAAGCTCTAAGTGCCCTTGCTAGAAATTACGACAGATCAGTACACCTAGATTCATTTGCAATGGCGGGTGCAGCAAAAACTAAAGCACCTGTGAAAACGGTTTATATTTTGGTTTACGGATTTCGCAAAGATTTGGAAGAAGTTGGAGATTTCCTCTCGCAAAACGAATTATTTCTTCAGCATCCATCGTTTTTCGATCCAGCCGTCAACTACGACAATCCTCACTATCTTTTGAGCCCAGGCAAAGAGATCGAGATCCCAGATCAGGCGCACTTGGGATCACAAGGTCAGGCGGGAGAGCGCAAATCGACTTCCAACGTCGTGAATGAGATATCGGACATATTCGAGACGGCTGGAGGGCCAACAAATTATTCCGAAGTCCGAGTTAGCGCGCATCTTAAAACTGAATTGAAGTGGTGCGTATACACAACCGAATAGTTGTTATTCGATCACATTCTAACTCGAACTGCCGGAATATAGCCATCAGAAAAAGGCACTCGCGATGATGATTGAGAAAGAAACCGGTAAGATTGAAGATAACGAATTTGGGTCTTTGTGGGAAGTCATACGGGAAACCGATCAGGGAACAAGGTACATTCCTTGCGCGAGCAGGTAATGTTCGATTCAAGTCTGATGCTCATTCTTTGCTAGATACCGTAATGTCGTGACTGGAAAAACCTCGAAGGAAAAGCCAGTAGTCTGTCAAGGTGGATTACTTGCAGATGCCATGGGGCTTGGAAAAACTTTGACAACGCTCGCGCTTATCGTCGGATCAATTGACCAGTCTAGCGAAGGCCAAGTTTCCGCTAATCGTCCTACTTTAATTGTGGCACCAAAGTCAAGTATGCTAAGAATAGATTTCACATGATGGAAAGGGTATTTAGCTAACGAAGGTTCTAACCTAAAGCACTCTCCGGGTGGCAGGAACAAATCGACCGGTATGTCTTTCCCCCAAGAGCAAAATATGAGGGTTTTCTAATACGCCCATCAGCCACCTACGTCCCGATTCCCTTAGAGTCCATACGTTTCACGGAAGCCAACGGGAAAAGGATACATCAAAACTTTCTTCGTATGACATCGTTCTAACAACTTACGGCACCCTATCCGCCGAGTCGGCAAAGGCTAAACGTGGGTCCACACAAACAGGCGCTCTGCACAGCATTGAATGGTTTAGGATTGTGTTGGATGAAGGTGTCTCCCCTGGGTGAATACATGTGAGCTGGTGCTAACATAAATTTCGCTACTAAGCGCATTTCATCCGAGATAAAAGTACGAAGCAGTCGCAGGCCGCGTGCGCCCTGAATAGTCGACATCGTTGGTGTTTAACTGGCACTCCGGTACAAAACCGAATCGACGACTTTGCAGCACTCTTACGCTTCCTTCGCGTAAAGCCATTCGATAAACCAGCAAATTTCAACTCCTGTATCGTCAATCTCCTCAGACGTGGCGACTTATCCGGCGTCCGGAAACTACGACTGCTCGTTAATGCCGTGTCACTGCGACGAACAAAGGGCTCGCTCACGTCTGAGATACAACTGCCACAGCGAGAAGATCGAGTGGAACAGATAGACTTCACGGATGAGGAGCGGCAACTATATCAGCTTATTCGGGATCAATCGGACTCTATGCTAAATGCCTCCTATGAAAAAGAAAATTCCAACAAATATTGCTGCACCGTACTTCAGATTATCCTGAGGCTTAGGCAAATCTGCAACCATGGCCCGGATCTGCTGCCCGAAAAATTCAAGACCAGTATCGAGAAACGCCAAGCCACGGGAGATTTGGCAATGGTTTCCAGAGATGAATGCGAGGCATGTGGAAAGGAAATAAAGCCGGAGGCCACCGTGGAGGTACTTGCACCGTCTTGCCTTCACATCCTTTGCGCAAAGTGCAAAGGGGGCGGTAAAGCTACGAAGGCCTCGTCATCCGGCGGTAGTGACGCATCTCAATGTCCACTGTGCTTTCCAGCAGAATCAGATGTACCCGACAAACAAACGACGACGCCCTTACGAGAAAACACAGATAGAACAAAGGAATATAAACCATCTTCCAAAGTTCAGAAACTTATCGCGAACCTCAAGCGGGATAGGGACGAGTGCCTCTCTGTGAAAAGGTTTGTACCATGACGTCTGCCATGATTTTGCTGGTCGCCGCCGATTGCTAAGCTTTGCAGTGTGATATTCACCGGCTGGACACAGATGTTAGATCTCGTTGAGCGGGCATTGGACGCAGAAGGTATCGGATTTCAGCGCCTCGATGGATCGACTACACTTCAGCAAAGAAATAAAAGAATTGGAGTATTCCGGAACGATGATGATTGCACAGTTCTTTTGGCAACGATTGGGACTGCCGGGGTTGGGTAGGCACCATCTACACATGCCTTTTCATTATTTGTATGGATCATTCTTACCAGGAAACTTCAGGTTGGACCTCACTGCCGCATCTCGAGTACATCTTCTAGAGCCGCAATGGAATCCTTTAATAGAGGAACAGGCACTTGATAGAATCCACCGTATGGGTCAGACCAAGAATGTCGTCACTTATAGATACATTGTCAGAGACTCGATCGATGAGGTACCCAACCTAGCACGAACGACTTGATAACCACCCCATACTGACTAGGAGATTTGATTCAGTATGTCACTGCTTTTCAGAAAAAGAAGCTGCAGCTCGTGAACATTTCGTTTGGCATGGATGGCCAAGGAACTTCCCGAGCTGATCATCTGAAAGACCGATTAGCGGTAATACTATCTCTGACACTGCTTTGGTCAAATTTTGTCAAACAAGGCGCTAACGTAATTCATTTAAAGGAACTGAGATCGCTTCTACGATGATTCATAGGGCATGCGACCTATTACAGATTCAGTTGTTTGGCGTTTTTATGTGCCTTGACCCGCAGGGGCTAGAGAAGCAGACGTGGCAGCGGCTGTGACGGAACTAATGTAAATATCTTTTGACACTGCACCTGGCAACCAATAGGCGTCCAGGGAGAGGAAATGCGCCCAGTTCTTTGCATTCTTGTATCAGAGTGGTTGTGTACCTACCTAGATAGGTAGTTAGGTAGATACTTAGATAGAATCCTGGCTTTCAAAATTTCTCATAGCGTCTGACCGTGATTTCGATTAGCAAACTAGCGCTCTCTTCCTTGCGTATGTTCCGAATGGATCTGCATTTTTGCCTTTTTACTTGTATCGGTGTACTCGGAGCGCAATGGCTAAGGTTACGGTTACGGTGCAGCACAAACCCATCATAACCGGTTTTGGCTTTCAAGTTCATTGTCACCACTCGGTTCGGGCAACACCCAAAAAAGGTTCACCACAAATGTGGAAAAAAGAATCGATAGAGCGATTAACAGGGTAGGTAAATGAAAAATAAGCATGTTTTAAGGTCTCTCAAAAGGGTGGGTGGATGATAGCGGGGTGATAGCGGGGTGATAGCGAGGGTTGCAATTGCCTCAATTCCATGTGCAAGAAATGAAGCACGGGATCATCCGTGTGAACGCCGTAAAACATTCCCGACATACCATCTCAATCTGCATAAAAACCGATCTCTTATTTCCTTCGAATTCCGGTATTCACTCCCGTCTTCCCAGCAATGTCACCCTATGAACAGCGCGAACCGTATGCCCCTTCGCTACGATACTCATTTATTTGTTCTCTCCTTGCAATGTCGCCCGGTAACGCAAGCTTGAATCCCTAATCAATATCGTCGTAAGTACATATCCGTCAATCGAAAGGGATTGATTTCCAACGCACTCATCAAGACATCTCTCTATGTCAAATTTTGTTTGTGCTTCTACCAACGTACCAGCACTGTTCCCAATATAGTTCCCGTCGTTCTCTAAAGCACTATAGTTCGCTGTAGGGCTCGGACTCGATAGGTTTCTGAAAGATTGACTACTAACGTATAGCCGTATAGTCGATATGAGGAGCACGAAGTGCAGGGCCACGAAGCTCCCAACCACTATGAGACCCCGCCAACGTATGGGAACTTGTGAAGGTATGAACCGTCTCATGGTAGCTTGACCTTCGACGTCGTAAGAAAATAAGTTACGATAATAAGCAGACGAAAATAAAACGGTTTGAACGGCCTGTATTGCAAACACCAATCGTCCAGTGTCGCGGAGGGAATTGATGAATAAAGAATCAAATACGGGATTTAACCTACCCTGCACATTGCCGTTGGAATCACCGCTTTCGCTACAACTACAACGGCTCTGCAACCTCGCGCCGGGATCACTGGGAACATTAATACATCAATGGAATGCACTCCAGTATTGCAAAGGACCGTATAAACTCATGTATTTGGTCCTGGTGTCACTCATTTTCAGGTTGAAGATACCAAGGTTCTGAAGATCTTGCTTCCACCCTTGGGAGACTCCTAGTTGCTTTTGTATCGCAGTTGTATTTATGGTGCCGTTTACCTGAATTTGTCCCAATACAGGTTCAATAATGTTTTTAGGCGCGTCTGCTACAATAACGCTTCTAGCGGAATCACCCTACCCTACACACAAGCTGTACTTTATAGGCAGAGCGACTCCGTCAGCACCAGTTTCATTTGTAAACGTTATTGCAGTACTTACCCATTCCCCTTCATATACAATATTGAAAGTATTCATAACAGCGGACCCAGACTGTACTAAACACTAATTTCCATTGAGTGTTATAGTTCGAAGGTTTGTTGTCCATGGCTCTGGTGTCAGGTATGAGTTCTCTATCTAATGCGCATGTAGTGATTGTTCTAAATCGAAGAGCGCAATTAAACCCCCATGCATCTGAGGTCTAATTGGCGATGTAGCGGAGATTAAACGAATCTTGGGCTAATAGAGAGGTGAATCCGTGTAGCTGTGACGGAAAGCTAAGTTTTCTAGTAATCGTAGCTCACTAAGCTTAACGGAGTCAACCGGAGGTTTGTAATCACCTAGCTCGAATGATCTCTGCGGAGTGCTAGGAGTCTTATATGAGGAACTATTGTAATTTAGTTCTGGAGGGAAGCAAAGATAATGCAACTCCGCGACACTAGATGGGCCACTATAGAAGCTTAATGACTGGCGTTCCTGCGATCTAAGTAGAAAGAATGCACGAAGGACAATTCTCGAGTCGCTCAAACTAGGGGAAGATTGGTTTCCCTCAACAACGAAGTGCCTAGTAATGACCTTTCTAGCAAAGAGGGAATATTCTGATGGGAAGTTTCCAAGTTTAACCAGAAGAGAGAACCGCGTTCTTTGTGATAATGCACCATCTGTGACACATTTCTACTCCGAATTATGACGTTTCCTATGTCTGAGATCAGGATAGTTGAAAACATCTGCGATGCGAGAATAGAGAGTGCCATTAACGCGACCGTAACTAGCTGAATTTGATTTCGCTTGAAACTCAATCCCTTGAGCTGCAAATACAGGGTGTCGTTGGCCCGGCATTGGCGCGCTGATATATTGTCATTAGTTCCACATCATTCGGTCTTGTAACCTGACCATACTCGAGTGCTAAAGTAGCTAACATACAACTGCATGTAAACGACTGGGCAGCGAGGCAAATCCTTAGAATAGCGTAACTAACAGTGGTGGTTCTTGTTGCTCATCCATCCACTACTAATTGAGACTAGTACCTAACGCGGGCGTTTATAGTACTCTTATTGCCGAATTCCCAGGGGCTTATCAATACCGACATAGCAACAATGATACCAAGGGCTCTGATTGGTAGCGCAAAAGTGTCATAGTAACTAAAGTTTTCCACGAATTGCATGAAAATATTCGGAGTGTACTTCTTCCGCTGGTGGTGGGGTCTGGATCACAAGGCGACATCTAGGATATCTTCTACGTTAGCTTACTTTATTTAAAGCTGTAAAAAGGAACAAATTACTTTTCATGACGCAATGCGTCTTGTGCCTGCGTTGGGTTCAGGTTCGAACGTTCTGAGCTAGTCTCAAAGTGTTCCAATTGAGGCTGGACGTATCTTCCAAGTGCTGTGTCCGTTACTGGACAGCTTCGGAGAACGAACGGGAATAGAAGGAATCTACTAGTTGGAGTTGAGAGATCTGTGCAAAGATGTGTGCTGGTAGATAATTGATGCGGATGTTGCATATATACTTGGGTCGTCTGTAACGGCCTTGTATGAAGACCTCGTATGTGGGTGGAAGCTTGTATCAAGATGCGGGGTGAACACGTGCTAGATAAGTGCATATGGAAGACCGTACATATAAGGTCTTGGTGGCCTTGATAGATAGTCAATCAATCAGTCAGTCAACCATCTAAAGTAACAGCAGAAAACGCTCTTGATTGAGTGACTGCCGATGAAATTGGGGAGGTAAGAACCCCTAGTTACATGCATAGGCGTGTGAACGAGGTAGGTGAGTGTAGTGGGAGCCCAAGGAAAGAAGTTAAGATGAGATTAAATCATACCAGATTCTTAGTTGTGGTTGTTTACGCAGGACAGTAAACAGTCGATAGTACGGAAACTAATCTAAATATAGCGTAAGTCCGGCGATAGCGACAGAGAGGATATTAGGGAGTGTGCGAGCAAAACCACGACGTACACTATGCTCGATTTATCTTCCTCGCATTTTGAGCTTCATTTGGTGGCGTTCTGCCCGCCTCAAACTATTTTTATGTCTGGGTTTTTGTGCAGTAACACAGTGTAACACAAGTAAAGCATCTCTGCGCAGAAACAGCTTGGATGCGTTCCTGTGTATCTAAACTGCAGCATGTTAGCACTAGCACTGTGGACACTTCAAAAGCCTACATGAGTAACTCATACAGCTACTGATAGAAATAGTTGGGATTGAACGTGCAGTTAAACCCCTTCAGGGATACTTTCAGACACCAAATCTCAACCTCTTCAATATACGAGCAATTCTACAAGGGCTTCGAAAGCTGATTCCTAGACCATATATACCAAGTTGTGCTAGAGACCAACCCTGAAGATGTGTTGTATCAGTCAGAACAGATCTTTTTGACAATAGCTGTACAAAACACATGAACGAATGTCTTTCTGAAGTGAAATTTCTGAAGCGTTCAGCCTCATATTAAAATCTGTAGACACTGAAATGTGAGAGGTTGTGTCAAACCGGCTAATCCTGTATCTGTACGACACCATATCATGTTCAGGTCAGCATCACTTTCACACACAGCCGCCGCAAGAACTGAATGAGATTTCGATGATTAATCCTTTCATGACTACTCCCAGCTCACGCTGAGGATGGGGGATGGGGTGCCGGTATGTTTAGCAATATCGTACTACAATTCTTGCCTCACTAATTGACCGGTAAGGCCGAATGCATTTTAGTTGGCATCGGGTGAAGAACACCGATAATTAATAATGACATATATCATCATGTAGGAAGAAGGTGAGCATTTGAGCAGAAAAGCCCCGAAAGACCTCCGTTATATTATTTAATCTAATCAATCGGTCACGTATCTGATCATATCCATCTCCACGTATCTTTGCCATCCTTCTCATCTCCATTTTCTCTGATAGGGTGCTGTGTAACCACGTATCTAATCTAATCTAATCAATACCATCTCATCTCACCCCATCTCATCTAAGCCAATGGAACGTCAGGTTAAGGTGATGGTCTGTGCACTGTCAGATGATGCGGACAAGGTCGGCAAAAAAGAAGAGAAGGTCAACTGAATTGTGCTGTAAGTGCAGAAAACAAATAAGCAATTCGCGTAGAGCCTCATAGTAAAACTAATTTAGACAGTATCTCATTCATGAACATCAATACCTATTACAGGGACCAAATGCACATTTTATGTACCTAGATCCCTAGATCTCCTGTTTTTTTGAAAATTCCGTATTGGCACGAGTTACAAGGCCACTATAGACACCGTGAGGGACTAGGACGAAATAGCCATGTCAGAAACAGACATTGATGCCGTGGGGCTTACGGTACTAGATTGAACCGTTCGCCTCCCAGATACCTAGTGCCGGTGGAGACGAACGGAATTGGCGGATGTGCCATTGGGTTTTGATGTCGGTGATGTGTGTCACCCGAGGTAAAGCGTGTGCCGAGACATGAACCTTGCTTGCGGCTGACCGCAATAACGGTTCAGAAGTCAGGCCGGCGGCAAAAGAGGCAACTGCTGAAGATGGTACAAGGACGAAAGCATTTTTAATTTGCTTGCCGGAAACTGTCTTGCTGCACATTTACGCATATCGCAGAACGCTAAAACCTAAGGAAGCTCTGCCACGGGAGCATTTCGGATGGATACCAGAAACTATAGAGATGCCTTGACACTGGAGCCCGTACTGTTGGCATTCCAATGAGTAAAAATTTGGGATATTGGACTTCACAGGCTTTCAACTTCTATGGCAGCTGCGGTTCAGTTTCCTCCAACACCGAATACCGTCAACAGATCTTGATACATGTAGAGGGTTCCTAATATCAAATATGTCTCTCGCCGGTCTCATGCATGCCGAACACGATCGATCTGCATATATTTCATATTACATACACTACTCAACAACGAATGAGATTTATGAACAATTCTGCGGCTTGCTTGAAGTTATGGATACTTACATGCAGATTAAGAACACAAACACATGCCCCGCTTTCGTGAGCTGTTGCCTGATAAGAAACAACAACCCTGGCCCCCCCACAAAAAGTACACAATTTCTCCGGCAGCTCTCGCCTTTTCTTCATTCCCTCCCATTTCATCTGAAGTCCCTTACCTTCACCTGCAATTACTACCCCGAACTGCCCACATATTTACGACTGCTATACCTGAACCGCAGCTATGGACTCTTTCGATTTAATCCTTGAAAAAGGCCAGTCCATCGGTTACAATAATCTTCTGCATCTACATTCCTCCATTTCCGTTCGTCCCTCCCGAATAGGCTCGTTCCTGACCGACGAATCAGCACGAGCCGGCTTCCTTGAAAAGTTCCCCGGCTATATTGACAATCTACTTCATTTCCTAGTGTTCAACGCAAAACTACGGTCTGAAATCGGTCGAGGCACGGCTGCGCAATCCATCGTATACGAGGTTCTCACTCTCGTAGTTTCAATCCTCTCGCATTCCGAGTTCAAACTTGCCGACACGGATTTGACGGTCAAACTCATCATCGCGGCGCTCAAGCAAGGACTGTCGTACCAGCCGGCCCCTCCGAGTCTCAAGGACATTGCAGCGAAACTGTCGGAGGAACCCGGTTTTCTGGAATATATCGCATCTTCGGAGGATGGCGCCGATGTTATCAACAGTCTGTTTTCGGTACACTTCATCAACACTGTTCCCTCCATTGCCAACGCCTGGGCTCAGAAGTTGTTTGAATTGTGCTTCGTTTGCACCGGGATTCCAATCTGTCATAATATCGTGTCTGAGGTCGAGAAGTGGCGCAAATTAAACGAAGTTACCTCTGCACTTGAAGAGCTTCGGCGCGACATCGAGACATCCCCACCGCCGCAGTATACTCGGACTCAAACGACGGGAATGATGCGAAGGCTTAGCGTAGACGACAAAAAGTCCTCTCTGACTAGAAGCATGACCTCGGTGGGCGCGAGCGAAATCCCGCCGCTCCCCGACCGCATAGTCTCCATGCTTGACGAGTTGCAACTTAAGCCGCCCCGGTCGTCTCGCATGGTGGACGCACTATTAGATCGGATCCGCGAAACCGAGATATCCGCCCTAGTTCGAAAAGTTTTGTCTACATTTCCTTGTCGTCCATGCAACGAGCTCTCGAGAGATCCACAGGCGCTTCGGGAAAGGGGCAGGCAAGCCCCCAGGAATCGTGCCGATAGCGGCTGTTTCGTTGCAGACGTTCCGGAGCAAGATACGTTGTTTGGAAGTAAGATAGGGTTATGGAAGATGCTACTATCGGCAGAGGCATTCAAGGATATCCAGAGACAAGTGCTCGCTGGTATGTATTCACCGACGCTGGACGTGGCAGAACTGATGCTAACAGGGAGCATCGATATGCTCGAATCCCGACTGCGTAAGCTAGCCTCCGGTGACTGGAAGCGCGGAAACCTTTCGAAGCCGGTGGGGACCGCTGCTCAGAAGAAACACCTACCTTCGCCACTCCTCAGGGCTGAAGTTGGAAGGCAACTCCACATCCTCTGGCAAGTTGATTTCGGACCTTGCGAAGACGGAGTCTACAGACAGCATATCAAGAGTATATAACCCGGTTAGTCATGATTCTTAGCTTAGCTGACTTGATACACGCGCATAGTTTGGAGAGTCGTTGATCCCAAAGACGTGAGATCACTCTTCCATCCAACCTGCCTGTGCATCTAACAGACGATGTCTTAGGTACCTGGGGCCATTGAACACGTTGTCAGAGTGTGGAGAAGCAAGATCCTGCGGCCAGGTAGCGGTTCGGACTGGTCGGAGCTCCCCCGGTTAGATGGTTCTGGTGTTTACGTTCCTGTGGAGTCGCATTCCCAGACCAGCTCACGACAAGAAACTCTAAACGACGCTTCCCCTTCTGTCTCCGCCGAGGAAGGGCGAGCTCTTGAAACATGCAGTGAGTAGCTCCTATGTTGGTTAATTGAACTGTTTCTGCAATTTCGCTGACCTTGCTATGATAGATAAGTTCTATGAGTTTACACAACCAGTCATGGATAGCTTTCTGACGAAAAATCTGACGGCGGAATTTCCATTTGATACGTCGCCAGAGGAGATTGAGGTCATCAAACACAATGAGTCCGGAACGCTCATTATGGGCAGAAGCGGAACCGGGAAAACCACCTGTCTAGTCCAAAAACTAGTACGGAATTATACCGCTCGAAAATCACTCGCCGGGCAGGCTCCAATCCGCCAGGTTGATCCCAATAGTTTTGGAAACTTCGAGAATTTATTGGCTGATTCCGTTGCGATACATAGGTTCTGCTGACACGTTCAAGGCTTCTTGTCGAGAAGTTGAAGGTATACACCAGGCGATTGGTTGAATCACAGCTCTCGAAAGCACTCCCAACAGAGGAACAAACGGATGATTTTACCTTGGGAGAGGAGAATCTAATGATCTCGAAGACACTGGTCAGTCTGGAGGATGGTGATTTTCCGTTGGTCTGTACATTCGACCAGTTGCTTCGATTGTTGGAACAATCAGTGGAGTCGGTACTCTATGCAATATCTGACAGATAAAACCACGCTCACATGACTTCCGTAGATTTTCCAACCGCCAGAAGTTCCGCGAAGCGAAGAAGACACCACCGAAGGTCTTGGGGAAGGCAGGACAGTATATACGAAGGGCGCAGGTCGTTGACTTTACACTCTTCAGATCGGAGTACTGGAGACAATTCCCAACCAATCTTACCCGAGACTACGAGCCCAGTCTAGTCTTCGCCGAGGTACGTGAAAAGCATACCTACTCACTCGGAAATGTGTCACGTGTTTTGCTAACTGAACCTGTCCGTAAACGTGGTTAGATACTGGGTGTAATCAAAGGCTCAATATCTAACGAGGGCGAACTGGGCAGCTTATCACGCAAACAATATTGCGACCTCAGTCACAAGAAAGCACCTACGTTTTCATCACAAGAAAGACAGGACGTTTACGATCTGTACCAGCGATACGAGAGCCAGAAGTCCCGGAATGGGGATTCCGACGGTATAGATAGGGTGACTTCGTTGCTGAAGTTTTTCCAAACTGCTGATGCAGATTGCAAGAAGACCATCGAAGGCATCTTAGAGGAGATTTATGTCGACGAAGTGCAGGATCAGCGCAGTGTTGACATCATACTATTATTAAAGCTAGTCAAAAATCCGTGTGGCATCCACTTTGCCGGAGATTCCGCTCAATGCATATCTAAGGACTCGACTTTCCGTTTTAATGACCTGAAGGCGATGTTTTTCAATCAATTCACACCGCTCGCGGTGGTAACCAACAACCAAAGCCTTGCTCGTGCCCAGTTATTCGAACTGAACACAAATTTCAGATCTCATCAGGGTATCATCTCACTCGCTTCATTTGTAATGGAGTTGTTATATAAAGGTTTGTCACATTTAGCAATTTAATTTGGAGTCACTCTCAGAATGACGAGCCCCCGACGGGGCTGAAAAGTCACGTGTGAAGTCATAGACTAGCAACACTTGGAATGATTTCCGTTCTTAACTAGTGTTCCCGCTAATTTTATCACCAGGCTTTCCCCAATCGGTTGACAAGATGGAAAAAGAGCGGGGCCAATATGAGGGTACAATACCAACGTTATTCGTTGGCTTGGGTGCCGATGTGCTCGCTCAAAGGATGGTAGGGTTAACCGACGTATTCGGAAGTGTCGCGGATTTTGGGGCGGAGCAAGTTATCCTCGTTCGCGATGATATCATGAAGGAGAAAGTGCAAGGTGAAATTGGCGAGGTTGCACTTGTACTAAGTATTCTCGACAGCAAGGGAATGGAATTTGATGATGTTTTTCTTCTGGATTTCTTTTCTTCCAGCCCTACTCCTTCCGGCTTAAGAGGTTTGAAGGATATTCTTATCTCTGGAAGCAATAAAACGGAAATCGAGAGGAACGCATTACTTTGCTCCGAACTCAAGGTATGAACTCCGTTTATTCCCGAATTCCTGCGTTTTGATAGAGGTACTGACTATAAATGTAATTCAAAGCATCTATATGTTGCCATCACGAGGCCCCGAATCCAGCTCTGGATCCTTGAAAGCGCTCCCGAAGCTGTTGACCCTATAGTGAAGCTGCTCACGGAAAACGAAAACAGTTTTAATCCACTTGTGGAAGTGGTTAGAAGGAGTGATCCGGATATTAGAGAGAAGCTAAGTAGGTTAAAACCGGCAGTTTCGAGCGATCCCAAAAAGTATTCGGAGATGGGTTACAAGTTATTGCAAAGAGGATTACATAGAGAAGTACGGAACCTGTAGACAATCCCTTTATGTGGGCCTCACAACTGACGATGTGTGACAGGCGAATTTCTGCTTCCGCAAAGCAGCGGATGAGAAAGGGCAAACCATATCCAAAGCACATATGAATATGGAAGAAGGACGTGGTTACAGGGGTGAAGGCTCTAGCGGAAAGTTTTTGGAACTATTCAGGGAAGCCGTATGCCTTTTCCGAGAAGTATCTCAGCTAGGAAACGCTGCTTATTGTCTCGAAGAGATGAACCATCTTGAGGAGGCAGGAGGTAAGCCACTGCTTACATCACCTTGCATGACTCAACCGGCTAACTTGTCCAGACGTTTGGGTCGAAATCGGACGTCACGAGAAAGCAGCATCACTTTACATGCAGTCACATTCATGGCTGAAGGCATTCAGATCCTACGATGTGATTGAATCGCATGCCGAAGCGGCAGCAGCACTTCGTCAAGGAGAACGATTTGATCATCTAGTTCAGTATCTTGCAGAGTGTGCTTGACTTACATTTTGCGCTGCTCAGATGCTAACTGTAATCAGAAATCGGGATCATTTTGAACCTTCACAACTAGCAGCATACAGCAAGCTCTGCACCATCCTCCTGACGCAGGGCCGTATAAGTCCAGACCTCCAGGAATTCGTCATCGACTCCCTAGGTTCGGACACTGAGAAAGAAGAATTCCTACGCAAATTTCGCCTTGGAAAGCATTTGGTGAAAGTTTTAGTCAAAAAACGCAATTACGGAGAAGCCTTTCGTGAGCTCGTTTCGGACGGTAGAATTGAGGATGCGTTGGAACTCGGTTTGGAACATATCCATGACGATTCGGGAGTCCCGTCTCAAGAGCTTATACCGCTCTTGAACTATATGGAATTCCAACGGCTCTTGGCATCTTTACGTGGGACTTTGGAAGATGAAAAACAATTCCGGGCGCCAAGTCGGTGGTCGGTGTTACCGGCCGACGTATCTTACGCATTGAGGGAGTGGGCTGCTCTTTTTTCAATGATTCAAGGATCCAACCTAAGAGACGTCTTCTCCAGCTTGGAGGGGGGGTTTCACCGGGATCTCCTCTCAGTCGCTGTAGGTATAACCACCCTGCAATGCTGCTAGTTAGCTAATATAAAGCAATAGATTGCCGTCCATGGGTCCGAGTTGACAGTGTTACTCGATGGTATGAGGGGGCTCGTCGATATGAAACCAATTGTCCAGGCTTTGAACAGAGCGGTGGGTATATTGGGATCTACTCAAGATGAGGACCAGGAGCTTCCGCCGGCAATTTCTATTGTAATGGGGGCATTCCCGATCAAAGACACTCCCGAAACATGGTTGTTGGATTACTCCCCAATATGCGACGGGAGAAAGTCCCGTTATACGTCAGGAGAAGTTGTGGCGCGCAGTCGAAAAGGAATTCTGCAGCGGATGATAGGACTCTATTTAAGACTGGCTGATGATATTGCAAAACAATTATGGTTACCTCGTGGCGGAGACATCTGCCCTCGTATGAAAAACATATTTCATAGTTCGTTCTTTCTCTGCACTATGTTCTCGCACAATTTAATGTGTAGTAAAGGTTACTGCGAACGCCAAGGTTGCATGAGAAGACATAAAGCACCCAGTGGTGATGCCTGCAAGCTAAGGATGAAGGTTTGCTCCTATAACATGGTGTCCGGTATGTGCTAATAGTAACTCAACGTGCTAAAGGGACTGGAAGTTATGTCTTCATTAGTCTGTACCTTTCAGGTCGTGCATAACGGCCCGGGTCGGAGCATCGAACCTTTCGGCCGGAAGTACCTGTCGACTAGTAGGTTTCCTGCCGAAAATTTAGACTTTAAGTCTTGCTGATTGAGTATAGAGCGCTTCTGGATAGAGTCTCACTTAAGTGAAATAATTTTCAGGTCCGCCGTACAACACGACTGCGAGGCGTCAACAAGCGCGATTGGAAACTTAACAGCTAAAGGAAAAGATTATGCTGCGATACCTCAGGGGTTTGAGGAACTTCTGTTTCATCGCTTGCAGAGGAATCGAGAGTGGCATCTCCGGAATGACCTCTCGTCCATATTCGAGCAATTACAGCTCTCTGAAAGCCTCGGTAAGCTCGCGTCTAGGAAAGAAATTACCGATGTGTTGGATGAGTGGGCCGAGAGTAGAAACCGGTGAGAATGAGCTGACAGAAACAACCGACGACAGGCCCAGGAGTAGCAGAACAGTTTCTAATTTACACGGAGCTAAATATCAAAACTCCAGACAACCCCAGCTCGCACCAACACCAGCTCAGCGCTGCAGAAATAAAGCATCAGAAGGATGTGTATCAAGTTGTTCAGCACCTTCAGGATACCCTGTTTTTTGTTAAAAAAAACATGCCCGGCGGCCCCTACGGTTTTGTAAGTCGTACATCTTGAGATAGCGTTTCCAATCTCTAATGATAAACAGATGTTTAATTTAAAACCTGGACTAGCTAAGCTCGCCCAGTTGCCTGGGAATGATTTTACCTGTTTTCACTCAATAATTGGAGTTTTTGAAAGGTTAGGGTCTTACTTGGTAAGTAGGGCGTCATCTGATGCGAGGATTTACCGCATGTCTCTAACTTTTCCAAGTTTTTGTGGACGTCCCCGACAGCTTGTATCCTTCCATTGTCATGGGTTAAGCTTCATCTACCGGTCCTTATAAGCGACCCAACCCAAATCACGGGGAGGCAACAAGAAAAAATCGTCTACGGAGATTGTCTAATTATGTTACTTGAATCATTTATTGAAGTGCTTGATTATCTCAATGATGATACCAAATTCAACTACACTTATGGCACAAGGACTTCCAAAACCAGACGACCCTCAGAAAAGGCTGAGGCCTTCGGCCAAGGTATTCAAGAGCGAAATCGAAATTTTTTGGTCATTGGACTCATAAATCTTGCGGCAATGGGTATTCCACCTCGTGGCGCGACCAAAATTTTCGCTGATGCCCAGAGGGTAAGTGAAAGTCCGTTGCTACCGGATTAGTTCGATAGAGCTAACAGCATAATTAGCTTCTCTGTCATCCCAATCTCTGCTCTCGTGAATACCAGGGACGTTCTCCGAAAGCATGGGTAGAACTGCTTCAGCAGTCGTTCGCACACTATGAGGGCAAAGACAGCTTGACGATCGTCACTACCAAAGACACAGTGCCCAATACGCTTCCTGATGCCTGCTCTCTTTTGAGTTCACGGAACATCCCAACGTACACACTCGCAACACTTATCAAACCCATGGCTCAGGAAGCAGCATCCCAGGACCCGCCTGCACAGGGCACAGAGTCCAATGACAACACAGAGGATGCAACCTTTACGAGTGATGCAGCCATTCCGATCGCAAGTGCAGTTACTAAACTACAGGCATTCTGGCGCAGACGTTGGCCGTACTTGCGCAGTCACCGCACCTCCCTTTCAACTCCCCATGGAAAGGCGCGTGCGTTTGTGTTTGAAAAGATTATCAAGCCAAACCTTTGTCGTGGAACCCCCGGAACCCTCTGGAAGACTATGGTTCTCGACGACGTCGGTGTAGACTTTTATGTCGCCTTCTGGAAGCTCCGTAACGATGCTACTGCCGCGAACATTCTGTCTCAAAGTGTACTGTCCAACAAGAAGATGTCGGCGGCGGACGTTGAGGAGCTGGTTGACGGCGAGCTGATGGGTGATCTGGATGCAATTGTGAGGGACTCTGCGCGGGCAAGGTTAGGGGCAAAGGAGGTTGGGAAGAAGTTTGTAGACCCGTCATGCCAATGGTGGGACTTAAAGAAGGATTTTTCTCGGGAAAGAAGGAAGGTGTGGAGTACGGGGGATAAATTAGCTAGAATTGTGAAGAGGCTTGAGCAGATGCTCGCTGGGTTGTGATCCTTTTATTCTCATTTGGTTAATTCTATACCCGAGTAAAGTATAAACTTTCTTTTCTCCTTCAGTACGGTCGCAGGAATACCAATTTCGATCAATTCTCGACGAAGATACCTCCAAGTTTCCTTCTCATCTTCCGAAGAACAGTGCTGCCGTGAAAGAAGAAATTACAGAGCCCTCTCCCTCCCTCCGATGAAGGATCCAATGTCTGCTGCAGTCGCACCTGTGACAGCCTTCTCCAATCAGCGCCAATGCCCTTCTCACTAATACCGAACATACAATTGTACACTGAATTAAACACCGTCAACAACCCAACGTTTGACACAAGGCGGATCCTTAACGCGGCCACATCATCCTCAATATTGCAGTGCGAAAGTGCCATTAGTACCGATGCCGTGTCAGCCACGGGTCTCTAAATCCCGAACTCGTTTTCTCCTTCAAGCCGCCCGAAAGTGGGTTTTTGCTTTCTAACATTGCCAAGCCAAATACATTAACACATTAAGACTCAAGGCAGTAGTCATTTGCGGATTGGAGTCACGGCTTCATTTACCGATGATTTCTTGCGCACACGACAAGAACAGACGGTAAAAGCAAAAACTACAGTACCAGGCATTCCCACATGGTCACCCACTCTGCAGTACTAACCTGGCGATAACATGTTTAAATATGGCTGAGCGGACTGGAAGCCCTGTTTTCAAGTTTCTATGACCGTAGCTGAACATAACACTTGTGGTTAGAAGATATACAAAAATATCATGTTCCTTTCTCTCACAACGCAGGTGCTACGAGGGGGCAGGGTGCAGCCCGGACGAGACGGAACTCATTAGTGCCTGCTTCTGCCCTGGGTCACAACAACAGTGTCAATGGTTGCCGTCGGATTCAGACCTTCCGCTAGCTTCCTGAACGTGCCATGGCACAAAGAAAATCTGTTTATTATATCGTATTACCCATTTTAGTACAATTGTTGTTCCCGCCTTGCGTGTGAGGATGTGATAGATGTTTCCCACTTCCTTTCCCTTGCTAGTATCGCTACCAAAGATCCGACGCCATGTAGCAGATGTCACTAATCAAGCCCTCCGAAATGCTCCTTACCTCTCCCCAGTCTCTGCCGGGGTACATACATCAACTTTGCATCTTTCGCATGCTTCATCTGATACTCGAACCGATCAACCAGTCCCACGTTCTCCACCGTTCCCCGGTCACTCGTCGACGCACCCTTCCGGCCAATAATTATCATCTTTGCCTTTCTCGATGGCATAGCGGTGCAGCTGAGGCGCCGTCCGCATACGCCACCTGATGGTCAGAACGCAGAGCTTCCTCCAAAAGATCCAGCGCAGCAGGGGGCCCAAGTGAGTAGGCAGCAGAGAGAGAGCACCGAAGAGAACGAAAGCCAAAAACCCGGGTAGCGACGTTGTAACATACGTGAGGTCGTCCAGAAGCGTTGCGTGGCACAAGCTGCGCAAATCTTCATCTTCCTCTGCGGCCAAGTTGACGTCCAGATCTGTCGGTGCTGCTCTTGGAGTATAATTGATCCACTCTCCTGCTGCGCGTCTAGCTGCCGTTAGCAATTTGGCTCGGCCCGCAAGAATCAATCGAACTAGCTCTGCGTGGCCTGTGACTTCGGCAGGACTCGCCAACTGCGTTCCAGATCTTAGGGATCGGGATGCGCCCACCGAACCGCCGGAGACTGCAATGCTGTTCAATAAAGGCATGAATGTCTCCAAACTCATGAGACGGAGAAAACCACGAGAGATTTTGTCGTCAGGATGTACGCGCTGTACGAATTCCTCCAGCAGCCCAGTACCCTGCAGTAGTTCGCATGACTTCGGGGCTCCTTGACAGACAATAAAGGAGGTGTTGCACATGATTGGAATTGTATTGCTACTGGTTATGTAGTGCAAGTTACGGTGGCGGCTTCACCGCCCTTTGGAGGCGCCCAGATAGATCGTCTCCAGCTCGACTGCCAGGTATACCTCACCCCTGGCTTCCAAGTACACTCGACTCCAACCCCTACAGTATACTTGTTGTGTAGGACCCAAGCCTACAAGTGTATCTCTCCAAGTCTCTGTGAGTTTGTACCATTTCTATGACCAGGGCAAATATTGTCAGCTGAAAAGATGCTTTCTGCTCAGCTATTTGAATCAATTGAAGTCCAATTAAGTCCCCAAGTTTTGCTCTGATCACAACATGTTCTATGGATGAAACATCCATAAATAGGTCCTATTTCACTTTCTAGTTGCCAATTTACTCTATTGCAAATTTTCCTTGTACTACTGAACAAAAACATTCCAATAAAGGTATTAATCCACAACCACTTACCCAATATTAAAGATATCATGAATCTGAACTGGGGATGTGAAAGCTGGTATAGTTGTACACATTTTGTGTATATGACACTTTGTTGTCAGAGTCCAACTTGCAGACTTAAATCACCTCATGCATACGGCCCAGGCGCCTTGTTAGGGGTGTGGGCGCGTCCAACGCCCACACCTAACAAGCCGCTCGCTAGCGGGGCACCTCGTAGCCACACTCCCACCAGAGCCACCTCCCCCGCTCCCAGCTCCCACATCTATTCAACTTGGAGCTCAATTAACTCCATGAGTTTTACTTTGACCAGGATATTGTTTATATATGAAATGTAGTTAACAAGATGCTCTTTCACTTGCTTGTCTCCTCTTTTAGTTTTCTCTAATATTCAAGGAGTTGTTGTAGATTAAGTACAGTGGTTTAGAATATACTCAGCACTGCTGATGCTGCTAAGCACTGCTTAGCACCACTGGTATTTTGCGTCAGGTAAATTATTTCTACCTGATGCATAGATACATGTTGTATACCATCAGGTAAATCTTTTCTACCTGACGCTTAGATGCATGTTGTATACCATCAGGTAAATCTTTTCTACCTGACTGTAAAGTGCATCTGTGATGAGTGACAGCTCATGACTCAAATGTAGTGACCTGAACCTGTTCACAGACAGTTCTAGTATCTGCCCAAGGATAATGCAGAATCTATATACATATAGTAGAGCTACTCTATGCAAAGGGCATGGAATTTGACCAAGAATTGGCAGACTGATGGGGGTGGTTGATAGGTGGGCAGGTGGAAAATAAGGAGAACTACCTACCCCACTTGATTTCTCCACCAATGTTGGTTGGAATTCAATGCCCTTACTGCCAGCATCTCTTATGCATAGCAGAAGACTATTCAGAGTCAACTTGGCAATTTCTAAATAGTGTAAAATGTCACTTGGGTGAAAATTCCTGAGTTATGCTACTGTAGAGTGTCTCCCAGTATTGTAACTTCAGAATTGTATCTATTACTACAACCACCCATCCAAATATGCCAAGACCAGTACCAATTGACAGCCAGCAAGCCATATATGCTCTGATATCATCACTAGCAAATTTGATTTACAATTGGTGATAAAACAGGGGAGTCAAAAGAAAGACAAAAAATCC